>OGEA01000600.1_pt1 | contig 22589 bp, 23 predicted proteins | sample 1570531 | NCBI WGS metagenome assembly OGEA01 (sample SAMEA2581973, study PRJEB24529) | metagenome | biome: Human gut stool | place: China | collected 2011 | reverse complement strand
AGAGGACTATGCGGAATATTTAGAGCATAAATTAGAACAGGTGCTAGGACAGATGGAAGGAGTGGGGAAAGTTTCTGTCATGGTCACGGTGGCAGATCAGGGGGAAGATATCATAGAAAAGGATAAGACAGAGCATACGTCCACCGTCACAAATACGGACAGCGGGAGTATGGAGATGACGACGGAAAAGGAAAGTGGGGAGGAGACGGTATATGAGGAGAGCGGCGGCGAAAAAGCGCCGTATGTCAGCAAAGAAATACTTCCGGAGATCGAGGGGGTGCTTGTGGTGGCAGAGGGGGGAGACAGCCCACGGATCGTTTCTGATATTTCAGATGCCGTAAAGGCATTATTTCAGGTGGAAGCACATAGAATTAAGGTAGTAAAGATGAGTTCGAAGGAGGATGGAACGTGAAAAAGATATTTCAGAAAAACCAGCTGATTATTACAGCACTCGCGTTGATGATTGCGGTGGCGGGATATTTCAGTTACATGAACAATCACATTGATGACGGTATGGCAGCGGAGACGGCGGCAAATGCAGGTACAGATGCACTGAATGCAGAATATGAGATCTCGGATGAAGATCCACTGGCTGCGGAAGATATTTTTACGGATGAGGGAACCGGGGAGGAACTTGCACTTGTGGATGGAACGGAGACCGCGGATGCAGGAACCGGCGAAGATACATACGATGCCGCAGATGCAGCTATGACGGACGGTCAGGATGTTGCGGAAAATGTGACAGACGGTCAGAATGTTGCAGCAGATGTGAGCGCAGAAAACAGTACGGATACTGCAGCAAATGTGGCAGACATGACATCTGCAGATGCTGAGGAGATCGAAAATCCCGGAGAGGCGGTTCTTACAAGTACCGGCACTGCAAATCTTGACTATGCAGCAAGAATGAAATTAAACCGCGAACAGATCCGGTCTAAAAATAAAGAAGCGTTATTGGAAATCGTAAACAATACGTCCGTTGCAGATAATTTAAAGCAGGATGCCGTGAACAAGATGGTGGCAATGACAGATATCGCAGAGCGTGAAGCTGCGGCGGAAATGCTCTTAGAGGCAAAAGGATTTTCGGATGTTGTGGTCAGTATCACTGACGATAACTGTGATGTCGTACTGAATATGGGAGAGGTGACTGATGCAAAAAGAGCACAGGTGGAGGATATCGTAAAACGAAAAACCAATATTTCCGCAGACAAGATCGTGATCACACCGATCGTGGTAACAGACGCCGAGTAGGGCGTCTGTTTCTTTGCATTTTACTTGATTTTTTCATGGTTACGGTTTATCCTAGTACGGTAGAAAGAGAGTACATTGTGCGAAATGGATTTTTACATGCGGGAATGGAGACTTTTAATATGAAGAGAGTATTTTTGATCGTACTTGACAGTGTTGGGATCGGGGAAATGCCGGATGCGGCAGATTATGGCGATGCTGGAAGCAATACCATAAGAGCGGTAGCATCCAGTCCGTATTTTTCGATGCCGAACATGAGGAAACTTGGATTTTTTAATATAGACGGAGTGGAGATCGGAGAAAAAGAAAAGAATCCGGCCGGATCTTTCGCGAGAATGACGGAGGTATCGAAAGGAAAAGATACGACGATCGGGCACTGGGAGATTGCGGGCATCATCTCAAACAGTCCGCTGCCGACTTACCCGGATGGATTTCCACAGGAAATTTTAGACGAGTTTACGAAGAGAACCGGAAGAGGAGTGCTCTGCAATAAACCGTATTCAGGGACAGATGTCATCCGCGATTACGGCGAAGAACACATGAAAACGGGAAAACTGATCGTATATACATCTGCAGATTCAGTATTTCAGGTGGCAGCGCACGAGGATGTTGTTCCGGTTGAGACACTTTACGAATACTGTAAGATCGCAAGGGAGATACTGACCGGAGAAAACGGTGTGGGACGCGTGATCGCAAGACCGTTTGTCGGCACGCCGGGCAGTTTTACAAGAACGGTAAGACGCCATGATTTTTCTCTGCAGCCGCCGAAGGTGACGATGTTAGACCAGCTGTGCGGACATGGATATGATGTGCGTTCCGTGGGCAAGATCATTGATATTTTTGCAGAAAAAGGAATCAAAGAATATGTGCGCACGACCGGAAATGAGGATGGAATCAACAAGACGATTGCGTATATGAAACAGGATTTTGAGGGACTTTGTTTTACAAATCTTGTAGATTATGATATGCTCTACGGGCACCGCAATGATGTGGAGGGCTATGCAAAGGCACTGACCTGTTTTGATGAGCGTCTGCCGGAGCTTTTTGCTGCAATGAGAGATGAGGATATCTTAATGATCACGGCAGATCACGGCTGTGATCCAAGCACACCGTCGACCGATCATTCGAGAGAATATACACCGCTTGTGATGTATGGAAAACCGATCAGAGCGGGTGTTAATTACGGAACAAGAGGTTGCTTTTCGGATATTGCGGCAACCATTCTTGCTTATTTTGACATTAAGCCGGAGTGTGCGGGAGAGGCAATCCCGATTTTATAAGGATTTTTGGAGGATAAAATAGTTTTGGCTGATTTAAGAAAAGAGATAGAAAAAAGACGTACATTTGCAATCATTTCCCACCCGGATGCAGGTAAAACGACTCTGACAGAGAAGTTCCTGCTCTACGGAGGAGCAATTAATCTTGCCGGTTCCGTCAAGGGAAAGGCAACTGCACGCCATGCGGTATCTGACTGGATGGAGATCGAGAAGGAGAGAGGTATTTCCGTTACTTCTTCTGTGCTGCAGTTCAATTATGGAGGTTACTGCATCAATATTCTGGATACACCGGGACATCAGGATTTCTCGGAGGATACTTACCGTACCCTGATGGCTGCGGACTCTGCGGTCATGGTCATTGATGGATCAAAGGGTGTCGAGGCACAGACGAGAAAATTATTTAAGGTCTGCGTGATGCGCCATATTCCGATTTTTACTTTTATCAATAAAATGGACCGCGATGCGAATGATACGTTTGATCTGTTAGACGAGATTGAAAAAGAACTTGGGATCGCAACCTGTCCGGTCAACTGGCCGATTGGTTCCGGAAAGAATTTTAAGGGTGTATATGACCGTAACACAAAAGAGGTTATGACGTTCTCCGACACGTTAAAGGGAACGAAAGAGGGAACCGAAAAGCATATTGCAGCGGATGATCCTGCACTGATCGAGGAGATCGGACAAGACGCATACGATAAGCTGATGGAGGAGATCGAGCTTCTCGACGGGGCAAGTGCAGAGTTTGATATGGATCTTGTCACAAAAGGACAACTCTCCCCGGTATTTTTCGGATCTGCCCTGACCAACTTTGGTGTGGAGACATTTTTACAGCATTTCTTAAAAATGACCTATTCCCCACTGCCGCGTAAAGCTGACATCGGAGAAATAGACCCATTTGATGAGCATTTTTCCGCATTTGTATTTAAAATACAGGCAAATATGAATAAGGCACACCGTGACCGTATCGCGTTTATGCGTATCTGTTCCGGAAAATTTACCGCTGGTATGGAGGTTACACATGTGCAGGGAGGCAACAAAAAGATCAAACTGTCGCAGCCGCAGCAGATGATGGCACAGGAGCGCCATATCGTAGACGAGGCGTATGCGGGGGATATCATCGGAGTGTTCGATCCGGGTATTTTCTCAATCGGAGATACGCTTACCACAGCAAAACCGTTCCAGTTTGAGGGAATCCCTACTTTCGCGCCGGAGCATTTCGCGAGAGTGCGCCAGGTGGATACCATGAAGCGTAAACAGTTCATGAAAGGCATGCAGCAGATCGCGCAGGAAGGTGCGATCCAGATCTTCCAGGAATATAATATGGGTATGGAAGAAGTCATCGTCGGCGTTGTCGGTGTCCTTCAGTTTGATGTTTTAAAATACCGTCTGGAAAATGAATATAATGTTGAGATCCGCATGGATAACCTGCCATACGAGCATATCCGCTGGATCGAAAACGAGGAGATCGATATGGACAAGCTTGTCGGAACTTCGGATATGAAGAAGATCCAGGATTTAAAGGGCAGACCGTTACTCTTATTTGTCAATGCATGGAGTGTTGGTATGGTGCTTGACCGAAATGAGGGACTGGTGCTCTCTGAGTTCGGGCGTGAGTAAAGGACAGGTTTAGCTGGCAAAATCTGTAATACGCGGGTATTGTCAGTTAAGTGAATTTAGACAGCAGGAAAAGGAAAACAGAAAATGGCAGTTATCACAATCACAAAAGATAATTTTGAAAATGAAGTACTCGGTGCAAAACTTCCGGTTGTATTAGATTTCTGGGCAGAGTGGTGTGCGCCGTGTAAAATGCAGTCACCGGTGATTGAGGCGCTTGCGGAAGAATTAGAAGGCAAGGTCATCTTCGGTAAAGTCAATGTTGACGAGGAGGCTGCGCTGGCATTGAAATATCAGATTATGAGCATCCCGACGCTGGTTGTCATGAAATACGGATTATTTCAGAACCGTGCAGTCGGACTGCAGACAAGAGAAGAGATCATAGATATGATCGAGCAGATCAAAGAAGACTAAAAACAATAGAATGCACACTTTGCGAACATTCTATTGTCATGAATAATAGAATGCTCGCTTCACGAACGTTCTATTATGATGAATCACTTCAGGCATAGCCGTGCGAAACTCATCAGCAGCTGAAAGCAGCTGTGAGTTTCACATGGCTATGCCTTATTTTTCTGATAAGCAGTCTTTTCTGCCTGCATCTCCAAATACATCCGCATCACATTCCATTTCCGATTTGTCGGCGTAAGCACTGCTTTATAATCTATGACAACCTGATCCCTGCGGAGAGATGCTAAAAGTTTATCCATCTTTTTCTCTGTAAAATCACAGAAAACAATCAGACTTTCCGCAGGAACCTTCCCGGAAAAAGGCTGAATCAAAGGGGAAGCAGTCTTATTTGCAATCATCTCCAATGGTTTTAAATAATCAGAGGAAGGAACCTCCTCCACACGGACCTTCAAAGCCCCCGTGATCTGCTTTAATTTTTTGAGATTGTTGTCATCTAAATGAAATACCAGTAATTTTTCCATGTGTAACTCCGTTTCATATTTATAGAATAGACATATTATAAGAGTTTTGCAGCAGGGTGTAAATATGTTTTATAGCAAAGATTAAGCTGCAAAAAGGTGTATCAAAACCTGATGGCCGGCAAATCGCACAAAACAGACCCGGCATTGTGCAATTTGCCATTCACGAAACTCAGTTACACCTTTTGCAGCTGAACACAGTCTTAACTTTATGGCAAGTCTTAATTTTATGAAAGAAACTACTTGTAAAGAAACCACCACTATGATACACTTGTCGATAAGGAAAATCATTTCCGCTAAGGTTGTCAGATAAAAATCTTCACCGCCCTTTGGTGGCGGTTCACAGGCAGAAATCTGCCGGTTTATCCCATAAATAAAAAGAAATAGCATAACTGGAAAAGGTGTGCTGCAGACTGTCATATGTCAGATGGGGAAGCATATGGAAAATTGCAGACAATTTTGTGGTTGACATTTCGGGAAAAATATAATACTATTAGAACAGAAAAACGAACATAAGTTCGCACGGAGGAAAGAAATGGCAAAGGAAGATAAATATAAAGAGATCAATGCAGTAAAAAATGATAAATTAAAAGCGTTGGATGCTGCAATTTCACAGATTGAGAAACAGTACGGCAAAGGCTCCATCATGAAACTTGGTGATAATTCCGCACATATGAATGTGGAGACGATTCCGACCGGATCATTAAGTCTTGATATTGCACTTGGTTTAGGTGGACTTCCGAAAGGAAGAATCATCGAGATCTATGGACCGGAGTCCAGTGGTAAGACGACCGTTGCCCTGCATGCGGTTGCTGAGGTACAGAAAAGAGGCGGTATCGCAGGATTTATCGATGCAGAGCATGCCTTAGATCCTGTCTATGCAAAGAATATCGGCGTTGACATCGACAACTTATACATATCCCAGCCGGACTGCGGAGAGCAGGCACTTGAGATCACAGAGACCATGGTACGTTCCGGGGCGGTTGATATCGTGATCGTCGACTCCGTGGCAGCACTCGTTCCAAAGGCAGAGATTGATGGAGATATGGGTGATTCGCATGTCGGACTTCAGGCACGACTGATGAGCCAGGCACTTCGTAAGCTGACTTCTGTCATCAGCAAATCCAACTGTGTGGTTATCTTTATCAACCAGCTTCGTGAAAAAGTAGGCGTAATGTTTGGTAATCCGGAGACAACGACCGGTGGACGTGCACTGAAGTTCTATTCTTCTGTCCGTATGGATGTCAGAAGGATTGAGGCATTAAAACAGGGCGGAGAGGTTGTTGGTAACCGTACCAGGGTAAAAATTGTTAAGAATAAGGTGGCACCGCCATTCCGTGAAGCAGAGTTTGATATCATGTTTGGACAGGGAATTTCCAGAGAGGGCGATATCTTAGACCTTGCAGCAGATAAGGGTGTGGTTAACAAATCCGGAGCATGGTATGCATACAATGGAGATAAGATCGGCCAGGGACGTGAGAATGCAAAACAGTATCTGAAAGAAAATCCGCTGATCTGTGAGGAGATCGAGGCAAAAGTCAGAGAAATGTTAAATGTGGACGGAACGGAAGAGTCTGAGGAAACAAAGGAAAACGAGACTGAGGCACAGAGCATAAAAGCAGCGGAAGCGATCGCAAAAAAAGCGGAAGCGGCTGAAAAGAAAGCAGAGAATACAGCCGAGGTAAAAGCGGAGGAATAAAAGATGCAGGAGTTGCTTGTCGTAGAAGTAATTCCCCGGGAAAAAGGAAGGACTTCCATTCGGTTTGACAACGGGATGGAAGTCCTTTTATATAAGGGTGAGGTAAGAAAATTATCCTTGCGGGAGGGGACTGTCATATCCCGGGAGAAATATGATGAGATCATCTATGAAATACTTGGAACGCGGGCGAAGAAACGTGCGATGTTTCTTTTGGAACGAATGGACCGGACGGAACATCAGCTGCGGGAGAAGCTGATGCAGAACGGGTATCCTGATGTGTGCGTGGATCTTGCAGTGGAGTATGTCAGAAAATATCACTATATCGATGATCTGCGCTATGCGACGACCTATATTTCATATCAACAGAAGAAAAAAAGCCGTCAGAAATTAAAAATGGATCTTATAGCAAAAGGAATTGAAAAAAGTGTGATAGAACAGGCACTTGATGAGGTGTTCGACAGTGATGAACAGTTAAAGATCCGTCAGCTTTTAGAAAAGAAACATTATGAACCAAAAGAATGTGACCGCAAAGAACAGCAGAAAATTTACCAGTATCTGATGCGCCGTGGATTTAAGAGCAGCGATATTTTGCATGTCATGAAAATCTGGGATGAATACGAGGAATAAGAACATAGGAAAACGGGGGATTTTTGGTACAATATGTTGTATTGTTGCAAAATAAAAATGCAATATTATGCACATTGAACAGTTATCTACTTGACATAAATATTAAAATAGAATAAAATTTATATGTTGTAATTATGACAGATAACAAACCATGTTTTTATGTTATATGTACAATGAAAATTTAATAAAGGAGGTGCTCCTGTGGGAAGTGTGATTATCGCTGTTGTGATCACTCTACTGGTTACCGCGGTCGTTGTATATTTCGTCACAACTGCTTACTATAAAAAAGTAACAGAGGCTAAGATCGGAAATGCAGATGAAAAAGCGCGTGAGATTATTGATGAAGCGGTAAAAACGGCAGAAACCAAGAAGCGTGAAGCAATGCTTGAAGCGAAGGAAGAATCCATCCGTGTCAAGAATGACTTAGACAAGGAGGTAAAAGAGCGGAGAGCGGAGATCGGACGCAGTGAACGACGCATTGTTCAGAAGGAAGAAAATCTGGACAAAAAGTTAGAAGCGATCGAAAAACGCGAGGCGGGATTTGCAGCCAAGGAAGAAGAGATCAACAGACAGAAAGCGCAGGTCGCAAAGCTCAATGAAGAGCGTGTGAAAGAACTGGAAAGGATCTCCGGTTTAACCTCCGAACAGGCAAAGGATTATCTCTTAAAGACTGTTGAAGAAGACGTTAAAATTGATACTGCAAAATTGATCAAAGAAATGGAACACAAGGCAAAGGAAGAAGCTGATAAGAAGGCAAAAGAGTATGTGGTGACTGCAATTCAGAAGTGTGCTGCGGATCATGTTGCCGAAACGACGATTTCTGTTGTACAGCTTCCGAATGACGAAATGAAAGGAAGAATCATCGGACGTGAAGGACGTAATATCCGTACGTTAGAAACGTTAAGCGGGGGGGATCTGAGCATTGATGATACGCCGGAGGCAGTGATTTTATCCGGTTTTGATCCGATTCGTCGTGAAGTTGCCAGAATTGCTTTGGAAAAACTGATTGTGGATGGTCGTATCCATCCAGCAAGAATCGAGGAAATGGTTGAGAAGGCTCAGAAAGAAGTCGAGACAATGATTCGTGAGGAAGGTGAGGCAGCAACCTTAGAGGTTGGTGTTCACGGAATCCATCCGGAGCTTGTGCGTCTTTTAGGCCGGATGAAATTCCGGACGAGCTACGGACAAAATGCTCTCAAACATTCCATTGAAGTAGCACAGCTTTCCGGATTACTGGCTGCTGAAATCGGTGTAGATGTAAGAACTGCAAAACGTGCAGGATTGTTACATGATATTGGTAAATCTGTCGATCATGATATGGAAGGTTCCCATATTCAGATCGGTGTGGATTTATGTAGAAAATACAAAGAGTCACCAATTATTATCAATGCGGTAGAAGCGCATCATGGTGATGTAGAACCGGAGTCATTAATTGCATGTATCATTCAGGCTGCAGATACAATTAGTGCAGCAAGACCAGGTGCCAGAAGAGAGACACTGGAAACATATTCAAACAGATTGAAACAGTTAGAAGATATTTCTAACGGATTTAAGGGTGTAGAAAAATCCTTCGCTATTCAGGCGGGCAGGGAGATTCGAATCATGGTTGTTCCGGAGCAGATCAGCGATGCCGATATGGTATTGCTTGCGCGTGATATTTCCAAACAGATCGAAGCTGAATTGGAATATCCGGGACAGATTAAGGTAAATGTTATTCGTGAGTCAAGGGTAACAGATTACGCGAAATAAGAATCTGTAAAAAGATGTATAATTAAGGAAAGTATTGAAAATACAAAGGTTTCTGTACTTTCCTTTTTTAATATATTTACTATACTGTCCTATAAAATACTACTTTGTAGGCATTAATTGGTGTCAAATTGGTGCAGAATATTTTAAAATTGGTGCAAAAGATCAAACCTAATTATTTGTATATATCTGATGTTAAAACTGTTTTTTTTATATGAGATATATACAAATTAAAATAAAGAATTTATTTATGTAAAGGAACTCCTAAAATGAAATGTTTTCTTGATAAAGATATAAACAAATGTCCATATTTTCTATCGGCAGAAGAGGAGTGCATATCAAAATCAAAATGTAGTTTTCAAGAAAAAATTGATCCTAAAATTGATTGCGGATATATTCGTAAGGAACGTTGGTATGAAAAATATTATAAAAATCGTAAAAAATAGGGAACTACATTAATTTGTAGTTCCCTATTTCCTCTCTTTTTCCCTGTTTTCTGGAATAGAATTAAAAGAGCCGGCTACACAACACATGGTCATGTAATCGGCTCTTAGGCTCTTATTTTTTTCAATTCTGCAATATCCTGCTGCATTGATTTGATCTGATTTTTCGTCTCTATGTTTTCTTTTTCTACTGCATCAACACGTTTCCACAACTCCTGAATCACATATGTGTTCAATGCGATAAATTCTTCATACCTTAATGAATAAATATACTCTGGATTGCCATTTTCATCTAAGATAGGTTCGTTGACTTCTTCGCCATCAACCAATTTACTGTCAATTTTTTGATCTTTGCAGAATCCAGCAAAATCGAGATCTGTTAAGCCACATTCTGACATTGCCTGCTCTACATCCTGTGCTATAAAACCGATATGTGTTCTGCCAGATGTACCATCTTTAAATAAAAATGATACTGGCTGTAATTTCATAAAAAACTGTAAATGCTTATCTGTAAGTGATTTAATATCATCTTTATAATTTTTATCAGAAGTTGATATCGAACTTGATGTAACGTATAATTGTGAAAATCTATAATTTCCAGAACCAAGGCTAATAGCTCCGTTCATTCCAACACCATTAGATTCATATGTTCTAACATGGTTATCATTTGTTATAGTCATTGCTCTATTTGTTACTCTATTTCTTATTCCCTGAACCAGGATATATGTCGGATTATAGACATACATATTAGTTCCATCGCTACCACCCCATATCCAGGCTGGGGTTTCATTTTTACCACTCCAATTCCAGTTTTTATTACAGGATGCAGACGTTGATAACTTGGAATTTAATAAATCTGTCACACTTCCGACATTTCTTATTGTTATAGAATTGCATGTAATGTTTCCACTCCTGCAATCTATTCCGACAGTCATTCCTTGACCAGAACAACCGTCTACAAATCCAACTCCGTACCATGATTTGATGATTAGATTTGCAACGTCAGCCCCATTTCCATCTCCGTTACCATTAAAAATTCCTGTATTGCTTGTTGTCTGAACACCGAGAACCATTCCATTGGAATCTGAAGCCGTACTACCTGGTAACTTATGTTGTCCAATAATAGTGCCAGTCATTGTTCCACCCGATAATGGTAAGTAGTTACCCTTTGCTAAACTGCTGCTTAATAAATTTATTTCCCTCTGGAAAAGATTTAAACTTGGAACAGCACATTGATTTGTACCAGTCACTTCTTCTTTTTCATCATATACCATAACATGTCCAAGCGGATGAGTGTTGCCAATGCTTGTTATTGCCTCTATTTTTTTGTGCGCTGTTAAATCAGCTGATGTGGCAGCACCGATGTTTTCCGGTGTGAGGTTAACATTTCCTGTTCTGTAATTTTTCTCAGCGTCTCCTTTGATCCCAGTTAAAGAACTTCCATTAGACCATTTTTGAACCAATTCCGAAGTAATACCATCTAAAACAGATTTATTAGAATGTGTGTGTTTTTTGTTATTTGCGTCATTCCATTTAGTTCTTTCATCTGATGTAATGTGAATAGTGTCATTTCCTGTATGAGTATCTAATTCATTTTGATTTGCTTTTGTTCCTATAGATTTATCTAATGCTTCTACAACAGATTTGTTTTTTTCGATGGCATCTGCAACTTCTTTCAATGTATCCATTGTTTCGGGAGCACCATTGATTAAATCTGCTATTTTTTGATCTGTGTATTTATTTGAATTGGCATAAGCACCATCAATTGCTTTCTGTTGTGCTGTGGAAACAGGTTTATCAACATCAGAAGTATTATCAACGTTCCCTAATTGAATCTGACTTTTTGTTGTTTTATGTGGGTTATCGAAATTATTAATGTGTCCAAGTAATGAAGAGATGGCTTTTTGAATTTTTCCAAACGCAATAGACAATTTTTCTCCACTAGAGATATTTTCAAATTCCTCAGCTTCTTCATATGTTGGTGTCTGATCGTTTGTTATAACATTTGGCACATTGCCGAGTCCAACTTGTTCTTTATTTACTTTATGTGGATTCATAAAATCAATCAAATGTCGAATCATTTTTTGAATAATATTAGATTCGATGACAGATTCTATTTCTTCATCATTTATTACTGATTTTTTAACAATAATATTAAACTTTCTTGTAGATATAGTTTCTTTTGGAGTTATGAACTGTAATTCTGCTTCACAAATACCTGGTACACATGTTGCTTGTTCTGACAATATAATGGATATTGTACCATCATCATTCCTAAACAAATGATCAACATCATCTTCATCTATATATACATATGTATTGTCTGGTTTTGAAATTTTTAAAAGTATTCTTACTTCTGAAGGAATACTATATGGTTTCCCATTGTCAGACAAAGTAATAAGTATATTTCTTGAATCTGCATCATCTTGACTACAATACACATTCTGCACTCTTGATATTGTCAAGTCCAATGTGATTTTTTGATTAAAAACTAAACTCATTTATTGTATACATCTCCTTCCTAAATTCCAACTTTCCGAATAGGAGAGTAGGTTATTTTTATTTTGCAATCTAAATTAGGCGTAAAGGTGTTACACCGTTCTTCATAAGTATTAATAATTCGTGGGAAGAAATAGTTGAAGTCATTTGCTAAATTATGAGACGAGAGAGAAGAAGTAATAAGTTGATTTTTCCCATCAATTGTTATTACTTCACCAGATTTGCAATTTCTTAGTATAAAAGATTTTGTATCCATAGAATTTGTCAACTTAAAAATTCCATTAGATAAAATAGTAATTTCCATATCTGGTCTAAGAGAATTGTTCAAATCTGTAGTCTCATCTGAGTTATCCCACAAATTAAAAGAAGTACCTGCCGAGCATTCATACTCAGTAGATACTTCATCCATAAAAGCAAATGGTGCATCCGTATATAATGTTAGTTCTAAGCCTAATATTTGGTCATTTAAGACGATTTGTTTTGAACTGAATGTTCCGTTCCAATATACGTGTTCATAGCCTTCCTTGTCTAATTTAAAGCGTTTGTACCCATCTTTACGACACAACCATCGTTGTATAGCTGAAACTTCCTCGAATGAAAGTCTCATTTCTTCTTGATTTTTTAATCGACATGGATTCTTACAAATCTGAAAAGTAGCTGATAAAGCTGTATCGTAAGTCTTTATAATTCGTATCAAGCTTATTTAAACATCTTTGGATATTCTGTTTGAGATATGTTTCCATATCATTATTTACAATAATAGATATCTCATTTCCTGTGAGAGTAATTGTATTATCCTCAATGCTTGTGAGTTTAAATTTACCTTTCCAAGCATAATTTGTTTTGTCATATGAAGCATCTACAATTTCCACTTTATACAATGCAGTATTAATTAATGCTTTACAAGAACCAAGCACAGTATTTGATACAACACTTGTTGCAACCATTGATAAATCTGATTTAACTGCAACAGGCGATAAATTAGAAGATGTCAATAAATTCATTGTCTCTTGGATTGTCAAATTATCCATTTCTATTGTTTTACCCATAGAAGTCTGCAAAATTAATCCAATATCAATGCAGTCAAAACATAGCGAAGCAATATTTTTATATCCAACAATAGGAGATAAGATAGTATTATATCTATCAACTTTATTGCCGTCATCATCTATTTTTGGATAATGTTCATTTACATATTTGACAATCTGATTATATTGGTTAACTTCATTCGAAGAAAAGTTAAATGCTCTGCTATTTATACATTCTTGATAGTTTGCATTATATACTTTGATTTTCTCGACTAAATCTTCTGGCATATTCTCATACATTTCATCAGAAAATTCTACAATATAATTTGTACCGCTTGGATTTGCAATAGCAACAGCAGAAGTCATTAAATCATCGCCGCCAGTAATGTAAAAACAGTTCTTTAAACTATCTTCACTACTTTCAATAGAAGCAGAAGTAGATAAATTTTCCTTTGACACATAAATAGATGTGTCTTCTCCATAAGCACCATTATAGTTTGTGTTTCCACATTCAGGACACTTGTCATGAAAATCTCCACGATAACCACAATCATGACATGTATTACATAAATCATATACATTTACAGTTCGTGTATTGGAATCAAACTTGAATAAGCACTGATAGTCGTCCGATATTTCACCAGTTAATTCATCATAAATATTACTGTCACTGATAGAGTATTGAAACCACGATCTCAGATCCTTTAACGATGTATCTACATGTCCAATTTTATAATTAGATGCCTTGTCCAAAATGCGGTGTAGAAGAGAAGCGTTGTAGAGCTTCTTATACATTGTACTTCCTTCTGAATATGCAGATAAGTCACGATAGAAGATAGTAGGATAATCAGCATCGTAATCATCTCTTGCAATATCGTCTTCTGTATTAATCTGAATATTTCTAAGTTTTACATTTTGTAATTCACTAACTGGAAGATAAGTACATGTGACCGATTTTTGCGTTGTATTTTCTTCTGTAGTATTTGCACTAATTGAAAAATGCTCTTTGTATTCAGGAATATACACCAAATTGTAATTATTAATTTTATCCCATATTTGATCATCAGTTTTATATACATTAAATGATAATTCGGGTGCATTCATAGTATCTTTATACTCAATATCTGTAACATCTTTGAGTTTTCCGTATTTTGAGAAATCTCTTCGTTCCAATACAATAGTGATTTCATCTACACCAAAATTCTCATTAAAAACTATTTTTGGCATTTGTTTATTCTCCTCCTTCTTAAATTTTTGTAATAAAAAAGACACCTTAGTTGGTGTCTTTTTTTGTTAAATATTCTTTTGACTTTTCTTCTAATAATTTATAATCACAACATATATTATACAATCCTTTATCTTTATTTTTCTCATTTAACCTATAATAATAGATAATTCTCGAATCTGTTCTGATTTCTTTTTCTCTGCTTTTGATTATACGATATTCTGATTGAAGTAAATATTTATAATTTTGATCCGTTATTGAATTGAAATCCATCTTATGAATTACTTCGTCAATAACGGGTATCATATTATTAATTCGTAAAACAGCCATATTACCTATTTTCTTTAAACTCTTTGATTCATACATATTATCATATGTTTTAGGTTTGTATGAAGAAAGAGGTATAAAATATTTACAATCACGATTATGCATCATGATACCGATATATTTTCTTAAATATTTTCTATCTCCATCTTTAGTAGATAATATCTTACTATCAAATTGTCTTAAATAATCAATATAATTATCATCAATTTCATAAAAAGAAATCATTACTTCTCCTTTGTGTATAAAAATAGGAGAGATATATTTCAAGCTCTCCGTTTTATCATTCTCATTTGCGGCTGAGATACACCAAGTTTTAACATTCGCATTAAGTAGCGAAACACTCAAGTTTGTTAATTCTCGCTTAATGGTTGAGATACACCAACAATCGAAATCATTTGATTTCTTACTTATATTATACACAATTATAGAAAAAATAGGAGTAGAAAATATTATAAAAATCAATGAAATATTTGTGCATATTTACCATGAAAATCCCACATAGGCTGTGACACCTATATGGGATAGAGTGGTTACTTATATAACCTCGCATTACCTACACCATTTTTACCAAGTTGCTTGGCAGAAACTGCTTCAGTAATACATTGTGTTGTCTTTCCGTTCCTGAGAATTTCTTCTCGTAATTGTCTACCAAAGGTTTCAACATCATTTACACCGTTCATTACGATATCTCCAACCTCAACAATCGTAGAAGTGCCAGCAGATTTTGTTATTTCAGGTAATTTTGGTACAAAGTTAGTACTAGAGTAAAGAAGAGAAGGATTCGTCTTTGCAAGTTCCCAAAGATTTTCAGTCATCTCATTTGTGAATACTTTATCGCCAGGATTGAGTTCTGTTAAAAGTGCGCCGTCAGCAGCACGATAAATCAGTTCTCGTTTATTTTCTTGCGTCCATGCTAATTGACGCTTATCAATATGTTCAGAACCTTTTTCGTAACCATTAATGCTTGCTAAATCTTTATCAAGTTGTGCCGACTGCTTATCAAGATCAGCTATGAATTGTTGCAACATATCTTTGTTATGAGTTACATCCTGTATCATAGCATTGAGTCCACTCTTTTTCTCGATATAATTATTTTTTAAATCCTGTAGTTTATCTTTATTCTTCGTAGAAGATTTTTCAAACTGGTATTTATTTTCTATAGAATTCAATTCACCGTATAACTGTTTTAACTGACTTTCAAGTTCCTTAATCTGATTTTGAAAAGACTGCCTCTGACCATTAATTGCTTTTTTCTTTTGTGCGATTCCGTTTTTCTTTTTAGCTATATCAGCCTCTTTCGCAGGATCATAACTGCTAGTATCAGTTTTAGAATTAACCTTATTTTGATCATTAGTCACAGTATTATGAACGTAATCTTTTGCGGCTTGACCACCATCGCCACCATTCGTGGTACTAGAACCAATTTGATCTTTTGTATCATTTGTAAGATTAGAATCTAATCCCTTAATTGTTTCAATAATATCACTGCCAAGAAGAGTTTTAATCTCATCAAGAATAGTATTTGTATCATTGAGCTTTTCATCAATAAACTTCTGATAATCAGTCATTAAATCATCAAGCATATCCTCAGTATCGGAAATGAATTTTTCGTACTGTGTATCTTTTAAATCGCTTTTAGCTTCTTCAAGCTGTACTTTTAGTTTCTGAATTTGTGCACGAGATTCCTCAGAATCATTACCATTGTAAGCAGTTAACTGTTTCTGTAAAGAAGCAATAGTCTTTGTTTTTTCAGCAATTTCCTTTTGATATTTATAGGCTTCAAGTTCGGAGTCTTTCAGTTTCTTGTATTTATCAATCAACTCGCTCAATGCATCAGTTTGAGCTTCGTAACCCTGTTTTACCAAATCCTGAATTGACTGTAATTCATCTTCGGCAGATTTCTTCGCATCTCTATGAGCATCCTGTAAATCACGCAAACGTTGAATAACATTTTCGTCAGACAGGGATAATTCACCCTTTTCTATCTGTCTCATAATCTTGTTATATTCACGTTGATACTCATCTGCCTGTGCAAGATAATTATCATAATTTGTTTTATGCAGACCAATAGTAGCTGTGCCATATTTTGTAAAGTTGTCCAATAAAGATTGTGAAATACGTTTGTCAGCTTTTGCAGCTTTCTTGATAGAAGCAAGAACCTTTTTATTTTCTTTAGTGGATTTGAATTTACCGATCGTTTTCTTTGCAGATTTGAGATTTTTATTATCAGTTGTTACAACAGAATTATATATATTCTGTCTCTTTGTGATATTAGAAATCTTTTTATTAATCAACTTATTCTTTGTCTTTGCAGACGTAGCATTGTCAATTTTAGCATCATACAATTCGTCTTGGGAATCATATTTCTCTGTCTTTTTATCAGCAGTAGCTTTTGCTAATTCAGCAGCGGCAGTAGCATTTTCCTGCATTTGCTGTTTCAAATCAATCAGAGAAGCTTTGTTCGAATCAATACGCTCATTATACTCATACCAAGCTTCAGAGCCTTTTGTCACTGTTTTCTGTAACAATTTTAACTGCTCATCTTGCTTGATAATAAAGTCAATCTGCTTTTGGATATTTTTGTTCATACTATCATAGTTCTTAGTATTTGCAGAAAATCCCCATGATTCTTTTAAAGAGATCCATTTCTCCATGCGGTCATTCGCATTTTCAACTTTTGTAGAAAGCTTTTCATACTGAGTGATAAGTAATTCGATACTTGCTTGAGTTAATTCAAGCTGTTTATCTTTTAACTCATCTATTTTATCCAAACAATCCTGCGCTTTATCGTACCAACTCTGATAGTCTTTGATTTGCTGTTTTACAGTATCATCTGAATAATCCCATATATTAGAAGCTCCACCACGAACAGCAGAAGCAATATCTTCATTAAGACCAACTTCATTTGCTTTCTGCATATATTTGTTGTAATCATCTGTAAGAAGTTCAATACCAAATGTTGCAGCGTTTAAAGCCTCTTTATATGCATTTAAACGAGATGTGAATGAAGAAGAAGTTTTGTCTACTTTATCTTCGAGTTTAGAAAGTGCTTTATCAAAACGATTGATACCATTTTCAATAAAATCAAATGTTTCTGCAACAGCTTCTTTTACATCTTTTGCAGCATCCTTGGCTGCTTTTGCAGCATCATTGACCGCTTTACTTGTAGCAGAGCCACCAGAATAATTAGCATAAAAATTGGATGCGTCAAGATTGTATGCACCATTTTTTATATCGTCTAATGTCTTTGCAAGTGTATCCGTAGCATCCTGTACAGCATCTTTCGTCTTCTGTGCCTGTTGCTGTTTTGCAAACTGGTCAATCTTAGAATTCCCGCTAGAAGGTGTATTTAATTTCCCAGGGTTCAGAAGATTAAGGCTATTCATCCCACCGCCAGAGTTTGCCCATTTATCAATCTTCGCATTACTAAGAGAAGCTAACGCAGTTTTTAATGCTGCAATCTGAGCTGCACTTGCACCTGCCGCATTTGCGATAGCAATAATGTTATCTACATCGGCTTTTGTGTCCAGCTTAATATTATTAACATCAATTTTTGACAGTGCTAAATTAGCAAGATACTGTTGTGTCTCCTGAGAAGCGTTACCTTCAGCAATTAATGCAGAAATTTCTTCCCATGTTGCATTCGCAAGATCAATACATCCATTAGCTGTAGCATATTTCTGTGCTGCTAAACGAGCCTCGACCATTTCTTCTGCATTGGCTACGCCCATTCCCTGTAATCTTGTTGCAATGAGATTTTTGTTGCTCTCATTCAAATCATCAAGAATGCCAGACGCTTTGATATACTCTGTACACAAAGTATCTAATGCCTGCTGTGCTGACTGGATAGAAGTAGCATCAGATAAGGATTTCATTGCTTCATCAACAGTAGATGTATCTATGTTTTTACCAGCTTGCCTTGAACTTCTTCTACTGTAGTGTTTGCCTTATCCCATGCGTATTCAACAGCTTTTATTGCTACTGTGAATGCAATCATAACACCAATATTTGCTGCTACACTTTTCAAAGTTGTTATCAGTTTTTTAGAATCATTTGCAGTAGCTTTTAACTGTGCCTGAGCCGCTTTTTGTTTAGCAACGAATGCATCTGTTGTTCCATTCAAACCCTGTGTTTGGATTGCGTGATTTTTAGCAGCAATACTTGCACCGTTCATTTCTGTAGCCATTGCTTGTTCTAATGGAATTCCACTTGCAACTTTCGCTTCTAATCTAGTTAGTGCTTTTTCATCCGCAATTAATTGTAATTCTTGTCTTGCAATAGATGCTGTTAATTGATCTTGTGCAATTTTTCTGGCTTTCATTACTGTAACAACTTTTATATCACCATTATTGTCTATTGTTTTGAACATCATACTATATTTATTGATTTATACTTGTTTGAGGAGTATAATTCTAATCAAAAAAGAAAAGGTGATATGTAAATGTTAATTAATTGTCCTGAATGTAATAAACAAATTTCAGATAAAGCAGAAATGTGTCCTAATTGTGGATATAAATTACAGAAATTAGAACCAATTATTAAAGGGGTATATTGTCCGAGTTGTTTAGATTGTGGGATAAAAACAAAAATAGAATATTGTCCATATTGTCATGTAAAATATAAAGATTCTATACAAGGTACGTGTGATGAAGTTGATAATTACACAAAGAACCATCCAGAATTAAAACAAACACCTGAATTTAGTCCAGTAGCATATAGCAAACGTATAAATTATGTGCCTTATGAACATCCGACTTTGAATATACCTAAATGTCCGACATGTGGTTCACTTAATGTAGAAAAGATTTCAACAGGAAAGAAAATATTCGGAGGTGCAATGTTTGGACTATTCAGTTCGGACGTAAGAAACACAATGCACTGTAAAAATTGTGGGGCGAAATGGTAAACACATGTTCCGACTATACCTGTATAATAATTAGTGGTAAAATATTCCTAACAAATAAATGTACAAGGGAGGAATTTTACTATGACAACTAATGAACAATGTATGAAAGATATTCTTACTTTCATTGACGAAAACACAAGTGTAAAGGTCAGAACATCTAGCAATAATGATATAGAACTGAGAGCACCTGGAATTTCCTCAATATTAACAGCTTTGAGCAAAGATAATAAATATTCTGTTGAAGAAGTTGCCTTCAATCTTGTAAAATGCGATAAATTACATCTTATAGATGCAAACTTATATACTCAAGGAAATACTATTAAATCTGCTCAAAGTGATATTTATGGTATTACATGTTACGGAGAACAATTTATCAAAGAAAATTAATCTACTTTTATGTTTTATTGATGTTTAAGTTTCTGATTCATCATCAGGAAATCTTAAATACCCTGTACATTTTAAGCGATCAAGTAAATTATTTAAAAAGACTACGGCTTGGGAATAATCCAAGTCGTTTTCTTTGAATAACAATAATAATTCAGTATATAATTGTTCTATTTTTTCATGAGTACCAATATTAAATTTATTGTTCATAATTATCACCTCATAATAAATTGAAAAATACAGTAAATCAGAAGAATCGGAGGTAACACCAATGAAAAATACACAGAACAAAGATAAAGATAACAATAAAGAATCGACACGTAAACCATTACCACAGTCAAGCATAGTGGGCAAGCGTAAAGAAATTTTCAATCTCAATACTACGAAAGAAAAGAAGAGGGGAGAGAACTAATTTTTCTTCTTATCTCTATTATTAAATTTATCGCACTTTTTACGAGTTTTACCAAATAAATCCAAGCAATATATTTCTAGTCTTTTACCTATAATAGACATGCTTGGTAATGGAGGTTTTTTCTTTGAAGACATACGATAAGATCCTTTCTTTTGAAAATGATTTTTATAAAGAGTTATATGAAGACGGAATCAAACAACGCAACCAACTTAATAGCAAATTCACACCAACTATTACAATATTATCTGCTGAAATAGGTGGTATTATTTGGATTATTTTTCAATTACTTAAAAATATCGAAGCCAATAATAATGCTATTCATACATCTGATATGTGTGTATTTTTATTTTTAGGATTTACACTGATTTCTTTTGTCGTAGCAATAGCAAACTTCATTCTATGTTTCACAAATTATGATTTCTCATATCCAAAACCAGATAAAGCAAAAACTTTTATTGATAATAATAAGAGCTGTCTTGGAGATTACACTGAAAAAGAAGTGCTTAACAATATAATCAGGAATATATCAAATGATTACATAAAAATTGCTATTAGTAACTGTGAAGAGACAAATAAGCATTCAAACTGGCTTAACAAATGTTACATAGGCATTGTTGTTACTTTAGGTTTGATGGTTGTTGATTTTGTTCTTGTGCTATTTTTATAGATATATTTGTTTAATAGAAGTTTCCACGAGCCAATACAATATTTTGTAGAATAAGAGAACTAATGTTCCGAATATACTTTTGTCGTAGATTGTGATAACATAAAATATATAATAAATTAACTTACTGAAATGGAGGTATAAATATGTCAAGAGACAAATATGGTCACTATGTAAATGACAAAGGTGTTGAAATTAAGGCATCTACTTCAAGTTCAGGAAAGGATAAAATTGATATTTATGATAGTTGTCCTGCTGAAAATAAGGATCATGGTTCTATTCACATTAATTTTAATTCCAACTCTGGAACCGGCACAATAACTGATACAACAAGTGGTTCAACAGAAACAACAAGCATAGGATGTTATTTAACAACAGCATGTATGAGGCATATGCAAAATAAATTTGATGATAATTGCTACGAACTTACTACATTGAGATGGTTTCGGGATAATTTTGTGTCTAAAGAAGATATAGAATTATATTATAAGAAAGCACCTCTAATTGTTGAAGCTATAGAAAATACTCCTAATAATAATAGTGTATATAATGATATATACGAAAATGTTATTGTACCTTGTGTTCGTGCTATTGAAAATAAAGAATATGCAAGTGCATACAAAAGATATAAAGACAATATATTATCATTGGAGAAAAAATATATTGTTTCAGCTGTATAGTAAAGCTACTATCTGGTACATAGTGTCTTCTCCAAAAAGACTAGAGACTTTCATTTATCTGCAAACCAGTGTGGAATTGAAGTTGATAGTTCGTTCTACAAAGAGTAGGATTCTTCATTTTTAATTTTTCATAATTCACATCCTTTGAGAGATTGATAAAGAGAGTAGGAGAGTAGTACAATCAACGAGTCCGTAGTTCATCACCAGCTACGGACTCATCTATTTATATATTCTCTATTTAATTGTCATATGTATTGGTTTCAATGTTGCTTTTAACATTCAGTAAGAAACAAACGCATCCTTGTTCCTCTAAATGCTTTATATCTTTCTTGGCGACTTCTAAATCACTATTGGCGTAGTTGTCCTCGAAATAGATAGAAGAACAGAAGTCATCAATTTTTAATGCGATGAGTTTTATGTAATCCATCTAAGCCACCTCCGCATTATAATAACCGTCTTTGCGAAGTAGTTTCCTGACGTAATCCAATCCCTTTTTGGTAACATATGTAACAGACCTCATTTGACCATCATGACAAGGTGTTTCCTTTACAGCAAATTTACCTTCTCTACGGAAACGTTCATATGGTACATTCACCTTATCTTTATCATAAAAGAATACTTTTTTACATCTAAGATAAGCAAATAATGTATATTCGCCAATGCCAAGTTCCTTTGCAACAGTATTCATCTGCATAAGTCCTTCTGTGTTCATCAAGTCATCGTAGAACTCCTGAAGTTGCTTATTCTTTTCGATAAGCTCATTCACGATCTGTCCTTGTAAATCTGACGAAAGAGAAGAAAAATAGTAGTTTACCATTTCCTGTTCTTTGTAAGTACGTAATCATCCGTATCTGTCAGCAACTATATTTTTCTGATACACTCTT
>OGEA01000550.1_pt1 | contig 24215 bp, 19 predicted proteins | sample 1570531 | NCBI WGS metagenome assembly OGEA01 (sample SAMEA2581973, study PRJEB24529) | metagenome | biome: Human gut stool | place: China | collected 2011 | reverse complement strand
CGTCTGGTAAAAGGAGATTTCGCTACGGCAGTGGAAGAAGCGGAAGCCCGGGGAGCGTCCGTGGAAGAATTACGTGAGTTATTGGGCAAAGGACGTGCCAAGAAAGGAATCTTTGAGGGCGACCTAAAGGAAGGCGAGTTAGAGATCGGACAGGTAGCGTCTTTATTCTGGGAGGAATTATCCGTGGAAGAGGTGATGAAAGAATTGATCCGGGACTTTAAGCTATCCTTAGAGAACGTAAAAACACAGTTGTGTTCGTGAGAAAACACAACTGTATCTGTGGATAAACACAACTGTGTTCAAGAGAAAACACAGTTGTGTTCCTTATCATAATCGATACTTATACAATTGCGCCATGACCTTTTGGTATTGGTTTTGCAATTGCAGGTAGTTTTGCACGCTTTGGTAATAGGTCGTCACATCCACGAAATACTCGATCATAGAGATTTGCCCGGCCTGTATAGCCTTGTTCAACAAGACCAAGCTATTCTGCCTTTTCAGCACATCCTTATATTCATCGATAGATTTCTTTAAGGAGACAGACTGGTCATATAGCTGCCTCAACCCATTCTCTACCGTGAAAGAAGCGCTCTCCAACTGCATCTCCGTATAGCGGGCCTGAGCCTTCGCCTGTTTCACGTTATTACGGTTCGAGAACAACGGGATGGTGATTCCTACCAAGAAACCATTGAAACGCTCTCCACCCGAGGCGGGATTCATACGATACCCTAACTCAAAGCCGGGCAGACCTTTCGCCTTATTCACGCTCACCTGCCGAAGGGCTGTCGTCTGGTCGCTACGCAAGGTCTGTAATTGCGGATCGGATTGCATCGCCTCCGTCCGCAGCTCATCAAAGGAAAGCACCTCCCTATCCGGCAAGGCGTAAACCGTATCCGTAAACTCGATAGCGATACCGCCGTTCAGGGTAGCTAGCTCCTGCAGCTTGGCAATACGGGAAGTCTCGTTCATCCGGGCCTCTGTCCGAGCGTTCAATAATTCCAGATCGATCTTGTTTGTCTCAAGGATATTCGCATTTCCTTTCTCCAAACGAGTCGCATAAAAAGCGGAAAGTTGCTCGGCGTTCCTAAGACGGGTATCCAATAGGTTCTTCTGCTGGTTCAACAGCACCAAATCTAGGCAAACCTCTTTCACCTGCAACAAGATTTGCTGACGAAAAGCCATCCCTTGACGATCCAAACCCGCGGATTTCGCCTTCGTCAGCTTATGCTTCCGGACATATACGGACGGGAAATCAAAGCTTTGGGAAGCCACGAACTCGCCCGTGAATCCCATCCCTTCTTTATTCCCCCAGAAATGCGAATAAGAGACCGAAGGGTCTGGCAAATTATTATCCAACTTCGCCTCCAGCTTCTGCGACCGGACCAACTGGCTGTTCGCCTGTAAATCCTTATTGTTCGCCTCCACGCTCCGGAGCACGTCCTCTATAGAAGTCTGGGCGGAAAGGCCGCCTGTCAATACAGACAAGGCGGCGACTATAATATATGATTTCATAAAACTTATTCTTTATTCTTGTTCATTATCAGATAAACAATCGGGATGATGAATCCGTTTAAGAACGTAGAGGTTAATAAACCACCCAAGATCACCGTCGCCATCGGGCTTTGGATCTCATTCCCGGGAAGATCGCCATTCAACGCCAACGGGATCAACGCCAAGGCGGAACTCAACGCCGTCATCAAGATCGGGTTCAAACGGTCTAGGGAACCTTGTATCACGGACTCACGCAATCCCATTCCCTCTCCACGCAAATGCGTATAGTGGCTGATCAGCAGCATACCGTTTCGGGTAGCGATACCAAACAAGGAAATGAAACCGATAATCGCCGGGATACTGATCTCGCCGGAAGTAAGCCATAGGATAATCACGCCACCGATCAACGCCAACGGCAGGTTCAACAAGATCACGCCGCTCTCCTTCACGTCCTTGAACTCATTGTACAGTAACATGAAGATCACCAATAACGACATCAATGACGTCAGCAATAAGGTACGGCTGGCCGCCGCCTCGCTCTCGAACTGGCCACCATATTCGATATGGTATCCCTCCGGCAAACGGATATTAGCCTCTACCCGATCCTGTATCTCATTAACCACACTTCGCAAGTCACGTTCCGATACATTGGCACTAATCACGATCTTACGTTGCACATTCTCACGATTGATCGTATTCGGACCGGTCACGGAACGGATATCGGCCACGTAGCTTAGCGGCACTTTCTGTCCGGCGGCATCGATCATCAGATTACTAATATCATCCATCGTGGCACGGCTAGCGTCGGAGGTCTTCACGGTCAGGTCGAAGCTCTTGCCATCGTCGTACACCTGACTTACGGCCTCTCCACCCAACATCACATTGATATATTCCTCGAACTCCGGCAGGGGAATACCATATTTAGCCAGCAACTCACGTTTCGGGGTGATTGTCAACTGCGGACGCTCGATCTGTTGCTCTACCTTCAAGTCCACCAGACCCGGGATCGTTTGGATAGCGGCCTTGATCTGGTTTCCGACCGTAAACATCAGGTTCAAGTCCGTACCAAACAGCTTGATAGCGATATTCGCCTCCGTACCGGAAAGCATAGCGTCGATACGATGGGAAATAGGTTGCCCGATCTCTATATTAGCGCCACTGATCGTAGATAACTTCTTGCGGACATCATTCATCACCTCATCCCGACTACGGTCTTGCAATTCGAAAGGAGCCTCGATCTCGGAAACATTCACGCCCAAGGCATGCTCATCCAATTCCGCACGACCGGTCTTCCGAGCCACAGTCTTTATCTCGGGCACTTGCAACAGCAACGCTTCCGCACGGCGTCCGATCTGATCCGACTCGTCCAAGGAAATTCCCGGAAGCGAGCTTACGTTGATCGTAAAAGAACCCTCATTGAACGGGGGCAAGAAACTACGTCCCAAATGAAAGAAGATCACCAAGGCGACCACAAACAAAGCGATCGTGGTACCTAGCACCCATTTCTGGTAAGCCAACGCTAACTCCAAAGCCCGTTTATACACCACCTTCAACTTCCGGGCTATCCAAGCCTCACGCAGTTCCTTCATTCCCGTCGCTTTACGGTTCAGCAAATAGCTACAAAGCACCGGGGTCAAGGTAAGCGCCACCACCGTAGAAGCAAACAACGCCACGATAAAAGCGATACCCAGCGGAACCAACATACGGCCTTCCATACCACTCAAGAAGAACAAGGGCACGAAGCTCACCACGATAATCAAGGTAGAGTTCAAGATCGGCATACGTACCTCACGGGAAGCGTCGTAAACCACCTCCAAGGTAGAGCGTTGCTGATCCGGAGGCAAGAGCCGGTTTTCCCGGATTCGTTTATACACGTTCTCCACGTCCACGATAGCGTCATCCACCAAGGAACCGATAGCGATCGCCATACCTCCCAAGCTCATCGTGTTAATCGTCAATCCCATGTAGTGCAATACGATGATAGAGACCAGCAAAGATAACGGCAAGGCTACCAACGAGATCACCGTCGTACGTATATTCATCAAGAACAGGAACAAGACGATCACCACGAAGAAACTACCCTCAAACAAGCTCTTCTTTACATTATTAATAGAGTTATCGATAAAATGACTCTGGCGGAATATATCCATAGAGACATGTACATCCACCGGCAAGTTCTTCCGCAAATCGACAACAATCTCGTCCAGCTTCTCCGTCAACTTCTCCGTACTCGTATCCGGCTGTTTAGTCACGGTAATCAGCACGGCTGGCTTTGTCCGCTCGGAAGCGGTTCCCAGCTTCGGGCTTTTACCGCCGATCTTAACCGTAGCGATATCACCCAGCGTAACCGGATACTCATTCACGGTCTTCACCACACCCTGAGCGATCTCTTCCGCCTTCGACGTAGACAAGACTCCCCGGATGATATACTCATTATCAAACTCATACAATACACCACCATTGGCGTTCCGGTTCATATTCCGACAAACATCCAACACCTCGTTCAACCCTACACCGTAGTGCTTCATACGAGCCGGGTCCAACAATATCTGGTACTCCTTAATATCGCCACCGATCACGGCAACCTGCGCCACACCGCCCGTAGACAACAAACGGGGACGGATCGTCCAGTCGGCGATCGTACGTAAGTCCAACAAAGACGTGGAATCGGCGGTCAAACCGAGAATCATCATCTCACCCAAGATGGATGACTGCGGGCCTAAGGTCGGTTTACCTACGTTCTCGGGAAGGCTCTCACCCAAGACAGCCAGTTTTTCGGACACGATCTGACGAGCCCGGTAAATATCCGTACCCCAATCAAACTCTACCCAAACCACGGAGAATCCGGTGGTAGACGAGGAACGTACACGCCGCACGTCCATCGCACCGTTCACGGCAGTCTCCACAGGGAATGTCACCAAGCGTTCCACCTCCTCGGGAGCCATACCGTTCGCCTCGGTCATAATCACGACCGTCGGGGCGTTCAAGTCCGGGAACACATCCACGTCCGTATTAAACGCCGTGTACGTACCCCAGATCATCAGCAATAGCGCACAAACCAAGATTACCAACCGGTTGTGCAATGAATAATAAATTATCTTATTTAACATGCAACGTCCCTCCTATTAATGGCTATGGCTATGAGCCGGTATCGCGTTAGAAGCGGAAGACAACTTGATCTGGTAAGCGCCACGAGTCACGACCTCATCGCCCGGTTTCAATCCGGAAAGGATCTGTACCTCCGAGCCGTTATTCGCTCCCAGCGTCACCCATTGCTTCTTATAGCCTTCCTCATCCAGACGGATAAATACCGAATAAACGCCCTGCTCCTCGATAAGGGCGGAGACAGGCACGCTCAAGACATTCTCCATCGGCTTTGTCAACAAAAAGATCTCCACGAAAGAACCGGGGATAACCGCTCCTTTATTATCGAACTCGAAAGTCACCGGTACATAGAAAGAGTTCATATCGGAAGCCTTTCCATACGATAACAACCGTCCACGCAAATCAGACAATTTATAGAGAGCGTTATCATACGGAGTCATGAAATTAGCGGTTTGGATCATGGGAAGATCGTTGTAATACCTCTCAGACACGTCCGCACGCAATACCAAACGATTGTTTTGCGAGATCGTAGCCAAAGGCTGGCCTACGGATACATAATCACCCTCTTTCACTTGGATGTTCTTCAAGTAACCATTCAAGGGAGAGACTACAGACACGCCTTTCGCCGTCTGTTTTCCCGCTATCGCCTCATAAGCGACCTTGGCGTTCTCGTAATTCAAGCGGGCCTGCTCGAAATCCTTGGCGGATACGATCTTATCGCCTACCAAGGCTTGCATACGCTCGTATTCCTTTTTCGCCGTCTCATAAGCGAATTTAGCCTTTGCCGCCACGTCTCCATCAGAGAGGGCGTTGGAAGCGATACTCAACACGGCCTGTCCCTTGCGTACCGCCGTACCATCCACGAATGGCAAGCTACCAAACGAGATCACGCCGGGGACGGTAGCGACGATCACGGACTCCTCCCCTTGCGCCGCCATTACTCGTCCGCTCGTCTTAATCACATCCGTGAAAGGAGCGGGATTAACCGTTACAGTCTGCAAACCAACGGCCTCGGCTAAAGCCTTCTTAAAGACAATCTCGCCGGGATGGGTACCACCGGCCTCATGCTCATGGTCATGGCCTTCGTGTTCATGTCCCTCATGATCATGATCGTGAGCCTCTAATTCATGATTATGCTCATCGTGTCCGGCTTGCGACGCATTTCCCGCACAACCGGCAAACAGGTAAGCGCACATCGCACCTACCAAATATATTTTCTTCATTGTGTAAAAAATCTTGATATCGTTAATAATAAATAGATAGGGGCAAGTCTGTCCTCACCCGCTCTCACAAACGAGGTATCAAGACATAGGAGGGGCACGAAGTCCCGAGGCACTCACTATCCAAGTGTCGTGCAGCGACTCAATGTAGGGGGCGTTCTCGTGATCAAGGAGCTGTCCGCAAAACGCCGGTTCAGGTGGATAAATGTAATCAAATAAGACGAGTAACGGCATCAGATGTATATCCACATCTCCATCCATAAAATGAGAAATATGCGTACTGAAATAGGCCAAGTTATGCCCGTCGCAACCGCAATCATGCGTATCAGTGCTTTTATCGCCATGCGCTTGCTCCGCAGTCAAGGATTGATAACAAGGCATCCCGTCCCGGTGATGATGGTGAGGGATAACCACAGAAAGCAATACCAAGATGCCGGCCATCAGCACCACGTATTGTACAATCCTCTGTTTCATTTTCTCACGCATGGCACAAAGATAAGGATATTTTTCCGTTTTTTACATGAATGTTGTAAGTTTGCGGTAAATAAAAAGATAGATGAAGTTTGGAGTAAATAAAAAGATATTATTATATACCGCCGGTTGCGTATGGATTTTCGCCGGTATCAATATCTTACGCATCGGTATCGTCACATGGTTAAACGATACCCATTATTGGTTATTCAAGATCGGGGAAGCGACCATCGTTTTCTTACTTTTCTTCAATTTGGTCTTTAAACGGCTTTTCTATAAACATTCCGAACGGATCTCCCGGAAAAACGGGAAACATTGCCCGTTCTCTTTTTTCGACGTGAAAGGTTGGATTATCATGATCTTCATGATCGCTTTCGGGATCACGATCCGCACGTTCCATTTACTGCCGAATTCTTTCATTTCCGTATTCTATACGGGATTATCCACGGCATTGATCATAACGGGATTCTTATTCTTGAGACAAGGAAAAACCGTTAGGAATTGAGAATTGAAAATTATTGATTGTTGTATCTTTAATTTTCAATTCTCAATTCTCAATTTTCAATTCCCAAGTTTTTCGCAGATCAACTCAGCAGCCTTCTTGCCGCTCATCAGCATGCCGCCAAAGATCGGTCCCATACGGAAGCTACCGCTTACGCCGTTAGCGGCCATACCGGAAACGAATAATCCCGGGTAGATCTCCTTCGTGTTCTCCACCGTCGTCTGCTCACCCAGCTCCACATTCAAGGAACGCTCGCCGATCACGCCTCCGGTCGGTGTATTCAATTGGATATCATTCTTACGGGCTACCACACGGGCAATCTCGCAATCATGCCCCGTACCTTCCAAGACAGCCTTTGCCATGATCGTCAACGGATCCACGTGCATCCCCTCACGGATTACCGGAGCCCAGTTCACTACCACACCGGCTACGGCATCGTTATGAAACACCACGTCCTCTACCGAATAGCAGTTAAAGATCGTAGCGCCCGCCTTCGTCGCCTGATAAATCAAAGCGGAAGTGGTATGTACCGAATCCATGATATACGTGCCGTTAGCACCCTCCTTATAGCTTACGCCCAATTCCTTGATAATCGGCATAGCCTCTTCCTGCACCACGATATCGTTGAACATCATAGCGCCGCCCCACATACCTCCACCGGGAGCCAGCTTACGATCAAACAACGCCACCTTCTTACCGGCTTTCGCCAAGAAATAAGCGGCCACGATACCGGAAGGTCCCCCTCCCACGATCGCTACATCCACAGACAAGTTGCTCTTCAACTTCTCGAAGTAAGAGTCAATGATTCCACTTGAAACAATCTGTTCCATCTTAATAACTAATTAAAGTTTAAACATCAGGGAGCACATAGAGGTAACGCCCCCTTTATTTCCTAGTTCTACCTTATTTTCCCTTCGCCGGCATTACCCGGATCAGGTTCGATGGGTATAATCTCAGCCCGTATGACTCGGGCACCCCTATGTGAAAAGTCGGGAGCAAATGTACAAAAAATTAGTATAACTGTACACCTTCAGGTTCCACTTCTATGTTTCCCCTCAATTTTTCCGTCATTCGGATGGATAATGTATAAGATGCCTTGAAGATTTGCCACCAATTTCATCGGGTACAATAGCCAATAACATTCATATAAAACCATAGGTTATCAGTATAATTATCACGGTATGTTAGTCTTTTCCTTGTTGCAATGCAAATTCTTTGCAAAAATCATCGGTCAAATAATAAATATCTGTAACTTTGCTTACGATAAACGTAGTGGTATTAAATCTGTAAATCTTGTAATTAGGTAATTCAAACTTATAGTTTCTATCTCTGGTTTTCAATTTATCAACCAATAGGACTCATATTAATCCTTATAAATCACTGCAATTATGTCAATGCATGCTATAGAAAGTTTGGTGGAATATTCCGTGATAACAACAGCGACCGCCTCTCCTGTTCCACCTTTGGCACAAAGTATTTGTTATAGTCTTTACCAAATCCAGAATCAACTGGACTGCGGGTACACGGTATTACGGGTTCGTGATGAACTGGAACAACTCGGTTATCTCTCTCTTTTGCCTCCGGAGCAATTGCCTGAGCCGGAGCGTAGCGAGGCGAGGCGGCTTGCCATAGAGGGCGGTTTCTTGAAAGATGGTACTTATGTGGACGGTTGTTCCGGAAAGTGTTGTGTCACCGCAGGGACTGCGTTATGGAAAAAGCTGCTTGAGATGGGTGTTCTTCCTGTATCGGCAAAGGCGGAACTTCGGCTACTAGCCCCTTTGGAATTGGCGGAACAAATTGTTCCCTTAGCTTCTAAGGCACTTGCCGAAGGGGATAAAAGAGGAGCCGATACGCTGGGACATTGGTATGCGTTCTTTCCGCTACTTTGCGTAGTGGAAGGTTTGGACGATGACAATGCACCCGAACCGGAAAGAATCCAAGCGTTGCTCCGGCTGCTGGCAGTTCCCGAAGCGTTTGAAGTGGCAGGAGCCTATGGGAAAGAGATGGATTTCGATTTTGAAGAAGAGGAAATGTCTTTCCTTGCCGGTTGGGAGACCCCGTACAACCAGTGGAAAGAGAAACAGGAATCTCTATTTCCAGAATTTTGTAAACGCATAATGTACAAGCTTATAGAAAAGCATGATTTTGCGGAAGCCGACCGTTATGCCTCCCTTACAGGAGATGAAAATGATCCGTCACGCCTGCTCCACCGTTGCGTGGTCAGTTTCGCTTGCCACCAATGGCTGAAGGCACAAGAACCGGGCACATTGCCACCGGAACGCCTGCTCTCTCTCCTTGAGGTCAAAGAGGGGCTTGAGTACCTGAGCGGACTGCCGTTAACTGAGCAGGAACTTGCTACTTGCCGTATTTATTTGTTACAGACACTTGTATTGTTGGGTGATTATCCGGCTACCATCGAAATGCAGCGATCCCTGTTTACGGAAGCTATCAACAAACTGGAACAATACCCCGAAGGAGAGACAAAACAGATACAACAAATCGCATTATCCATCAGCTACTACCAAATGCTATACACTAATCTTCCGGACGATTATCCCTCTAAGAAAGAATGGATACGAAAAGGCTTTCCCGGATTGATGGAACTACCCGGCATCAAACGGATATGTGGTGAACTGCTTCCTGAAATGCCGCAAATGGCAGATACGTTGCAAGGATATATGGAACAATGCGATGCCTTGATACAATATCTTAAATAAAAGAAGTTATGTGCTTTACCGTCAGAAAAATCAATATCATGTTGTCGCTGCTGTTAGTGGTGGTATGTTCTTGGGGACAAGTAACGGATGCGAAGAATTTTACAATCACTCCGCAAACCGTAGTGAAAACCAATTTGCCCAAACAGGCTCCCTGCTTGTTTGAGTTGCAAGACATATTGAGAGAACGATTCGGGCAAAGCGCCATTATGGGAGGGTTACGGGCAAAAGGCAATTCGGTTATCGAGCTTTGGACAGACTCTGAGTTGGAAGGGAAAGAACATTATATACTCGATATATCGGCGAACAAACAAATTGCTCCTCAACATATTGAGAAATGTAAAAAGCTTAATCTTCTTCCGACCAGTCATCAGACCAACCGAATTCTTTATCCCGGAATAATTCAGCTAATCCCGAAATCTGCTTGAACCGAAGTAACTCATTTTTATCCATTCCAATATTACGCATGATCCACTTATCAGACATCCCAGATTTGACCAACTCCGTAACAATCTCCGTCATAAGTTCCAAGTTGTGCATCCCTCGAGCCCTGTTATGGCGAATGGTTGAAGCCATTCGGTTTGAAATATCTTTCTCAATCACCGTTACAGGCAACATTCCTTTCTCACGATCATAAATCCTTTGAGATTGCTTCATAACCAGATAACGATGATAACCATCTACTATCTCATATAAATCATCCTCTTCAAGATAATAACAGACGCAAGGCATCGTATAGCCATCCTCCCAAATGGAAAGTTCCAATAATCGCATTTCCGGTGGTGCCATGATATTAGGGTTATAGCTGTTGGCTACAATTTTTTCTATAGGGACAGCCCTAACACCATATGCCGGACTAACAAAGTTTCCCATGCTTATAAAAATTATATTTGTCCATTACTTCTTTTCTCATATCCCTCTCTCGTTTTGTCTGGGAAAAACCCATATACTTGCATGTATGATCGTTTTTCAAAATACAAACACACATACGTTTGTAAGTAGGGATTTCTTTAAACTCGGGTATATTGATATCATCGATATACTCCATCCGTACCGGTTTCTTATCCGTATGGTAAGCGGTACATTCTTCCACAATGATAGGAATATTAGCCGCCCGTAACTTAGCGATAGTCTCCTCACTGAGGCATCCTCCTTTTTCTCTCCAGAATTTACGGCTGACTCTTAACTTATTCAAATAGTTCTCACGAGTTTCTTCGGGTAAAGTATTTAGGAGAAAATACATATATTTCTCCCAAGAGAACCCGGCTGGGCACTTGATAGCCCTCCATCCCATAGCGGAGGTATTCCCATATATACCGGCAAAGCCAACACCGTTTACACGTCCAACCATCCTCCCCCACATGTCGGGATCGACAACTTTGTAAATGAACAGTGTGGATATCGCTTGGGATATGAATGGGCTCGCCACACGTTGCCGGGACAAAGGCACCCCTGCTTGATAATACAAATCATACAAATGATTATATGTCCAACCGAACTTTCCGTTCGCTATCCAGATATCCTGAGTTTTCCAATCATAAATAGGATATGCGTTATATATAGAATAATTCATTCTGCGAGTCCATTTATAATTAGCTAGTTTTCTGTAATTCTTATCACTATGTATGGCCCGCCACCTATTAAAACTCTCTTGGGTACGGATACCAACAAGGCAACATATACGCCGGCCCATTTTCCGTTGATACAACCAAAAAGGGAACATATTCTGAAAATCATAATCCCACATGTCCTCCTTGAAAAAGTCAAAGTCTTTCGCCCGGAGACATGAATGGGGCATCTCTCGAACCCAGATATCCCGGTACTCCTCGCTCCAAGGTCTCCAATATTGTTGAAACATAGATGTACATGTCTGGACTTTAAAAGGAACACAACAATGATAAATATCAAGGATATCGGAATTAGCGGCATAAACCTTTTCCACATATTCGGTCGTCTGGCTGTATTGAACCTCATAATCCATATGAAATACACCTAATTTTCGTCCCGGAGCGTATCTACGAATATAATCTACACACAAATTCAACAGTACACCACTATCCTTTCCGCCGGAAAAAGAGACGTATACGTAATCGAAATAATCAAAAATGATCTTCAATCTTTTCTCTGTCGCCTCGTACACATCCATTCTTCGCATCATGACTCTACCTCCGGTAAATAATGCATTTTATCATAATTTTTCCACTCAACACATGTCTGGAACTTTTTTTGTGAGAACACTTTTACATGACGTTTATGCACAACAGCCATAAGTGAAGCTTGAGATGAAAAATCCTTTATGACTTCTTCAAGAAGTTCACTCAATACCGAAGGATCATCACCACTCACGAAATAATTGTCTATAGAGTAATAGAGATGTCCTTTTTTTACAGGCATAAAACCAACAACAGCTGTTTCATGAAAGGCTATATACCAAACGTGGCTACGAGATGTTTTAAAAGGGTAATTGTTATTTTGTCGCAAAATGGCTGGATTCATGACCAAAGGTGCGACAAGTTCATATAACAATTTGTCCGTTCCCTGCAATGTCATAATTTTCATGGTCTGCACTTAATAATATTACCATGCAAATTTAGGCATTATATATAGATACCGTAGCCACAAAAACACAAAAATGTAATTTACTCTATTTATATTTAGTCACTCGCTCATAATCGATAACGCCTTTCCAATTCATACAAAAAGCGAAATCATACAGATGGCCCTCGCTATCCGTATAGCATTTCATATCCCGGGGAACATCTTCGAATTGCTCCTCCACGATACGCATATCTGCCGGCATCTGCAAAGGCAACAAAGCGGAAGGCTCGGCTTTTCCACTGATGATATCCAAGACCGCTTGGTTTTGTACACCGAAGTTCACCAGAATGGCATCCGCCGAACCCTCGAACTCGGACATAATCGTAGGCTTATCCATCTCCAAAGATACGATTACAGGCTTACCTTTCATTTTAGCCTTTGTCTCCAAAACAGAAAGCATATCCTGCTTATTAGCTGTTTTCACGGACTTACCTTTATAAGAACGGTTCGTGAAATTCTCAAACGGATCTCCCCCCGCCAAACTTGGGTTACGGGCATAGGTAGCGGTATAATCATTATACTGTAAACTGATAGGCATATAACCGTTTCCACCTTTCTCACAATCGGATTTATCATACCCCGTACCACTGTTCGGGCTCGTCATAAAGACGATGGCGAAATCCGCCTCATCGGGATTATCAACGACCGTAAGATACCATGACCGATACCCTCTACTAAAGCTTGCGCATTATTATTCCAGCGAGCCGCCACTTTCGGGCTTTGCACTCTCGTAACCAATACATGACGAACATTATCCTCGGTGAGGAATTTACGCTGCGCATCGGAAAGATCGGATGGCTGGGCTCCACTCTCATCAAAAGATTTGCCATTGTAGGTAGAAGTTCCAAACCCTTTCGAGGCACCGGGGATAGATTGATGGGCGCTATAAAGCATCAATCCGGCGATTTCCTCTGTAGATACTGTCCGGCCAAATCAACGGCACGTTCCTCGGGCGTAAGACGCCAATCCTCATACGGATCAAGCCGCCCGTTCCGATTCAGATCTTTGAAGGCATATCCGTCAACAGTAAGAAGTCTCACCCCCGAATTGGCGGAATATCCTAATACAGCTCCTTCTTGCTGGGTAACGATACGGATAGAATCTTTCTCCACCTCCGTCCACTTCGTGCCCGAACAAGCACAGGTGGAAACTAACAAGGCGCCCAACATACCATGGGTCAGCCGAACAGTAATAAAAGGTTTTCGCATACTTTCTTAGTTTTAATAGGTTAATCTCTATTCAATAATGGTTTCTCAAGAATACGATTTATCCGAAATGAGGCGGACGCTTATTCAATCTGCGCTCGATAAAGCTTTTCATAAATTCCACGGTCTCGTCGATCCCTAATACGGATACATCGATCGAGAAATTATAAGAAGAGGCCATTCCCCATGTCTTATTCGTATAATAATTATAGTAAGCCGCACGGGATTTATCAGTCTTCTCCATCATGTTCTTCGCCTCTTCCACCGTCACACCATGCCTTTCCACGGTCTTTTGGACCCGGCTCTCCACTGAACTATGGATAAAGAAGCTCAAACAAGCCGGATTATCCCGGAGGATATAATCAGCGCAACGCCCTACCAAAACACACGACTCAGTCTCCGCCAATTTACGGATAGCGTCACTCTGTATCTTAAAAAGACCGTCATTAGACAAAATATCATTATAAGGCGTAAACATCCCTCCCATAAAAGAAGAATACCCCATCGTAAAAGCGTACGATAAACCACTGGAGGCACGTTCGTCTGCCTTCTCGAAAACATCCTCGCATAATCCACTCTCACGGGCCGCCACGGTAATCAGTTCCTTATCATAGTAACCGATACCCAACTCCTTCGCCAAACGTTGTCCGATCTCGCGGCCACCGCTTCCGAACTGGCGGCCTATCGTCAATATGATTTTATTATCCATAGATTTCAAGTTTAATTCAACCATCTACAAACGTACAAAATTATTTTTAAAGCCACGATAATAATATAATAAACACTAAAACAAAAAATAATCAAAGTTTATACTTACATTTGTTTTCGAATAAATTTAGTACACTCAATTTATCATGAATAACATTCATTCCAATACAACATTTCTTAATGAGGCTATAGACAAGAAGACCGATGTAGAAGATGAAAAGACCGACTTGATTTTGGCCAATATGATTGATTTGCGAAAAACGATGTCGGATGTATTGTCACTTCTTCTTGGAGCCAAAAAAAACTCGGTTATTGACCAAGCGCTATTCCGCATCTTACAATTTTTCGATGTGGATCGGGTGTATATCGGAACATTTGACGAACAAACTCATACTGTTGATTTTACGAATGAAGTTACTTGTGATGGCATTATCTCTATGCGAGAGGATTTACTGCGTCAACTCCCGCAAGACGAGATTCCTTGGTGGTACGACAGTATCAAAAAGGGCATGGATATCGTTATTCATGATGTCTCTAAAATGCCGGAAGAGGCGAAGAGTGAGCAGCATCTTCTGATTTTGCAAGAGGTTTCATCCTTATTAGTCATCCCTATTTTCAAGCAAGGCAAACCATCCGGATTTATCGGCTTTGATTCTGTAAAAAAGAAACGGAACTGGAGTGCCTTAGATATAGAGAACTTACATATGTTGGCTGATATCCTTTCCATAGCCATTGAAAGAGGGGAAGTTCAAGGATTAGTAGAACATACGGCTATGCAAGTCATGAAAAGCGAGACGAAGTTTAAGATCATTTTCGACAAGATGCCTTGGGGCGCCGAACTTTATGATGAGAATGGAGTGTTGGTAGATATCAACCAAGCGGATCTCGATATTTTTGGTGTTACCCGTGAGCAGGCCGTGGGACTGAATATGTTCGAGAATCCTAATATCCCGAAATATGTAAACCAAAGCCTCAAAAACGGAAAAGATATATTCTTTCCTCTTAATTATGATTTCAAGGTTGCTTCTCAAAACGGCTATTACGATAGTCATCATGATTCTAAAACAAAGCATCTGTTGGTAAAAGGAGTCACATTAAAAGACTCTCTTGATAATATATTCGGCTATATTTATATTGTATTCGACGATACCGAGAATCACATCAAGCGGGAACAAATCGAAAATAGCCTAGCCCGGCTAAAAGTATCAGTAGATACCGGGGATTCCATTCTTTGGGAATACGATGTAGAGAATGATAAATTGACCGTAGATTTTGGTCTCAATGAAGACATTAATAATAATGAGGGGCTAAAAGCGATTCATGATTACAACTTCAAGAATCAAGAAGACTATAAATCCTCAATCCATCCGGATGATTTTGACCGGGTATATAATAAACAGTTCAAACCTCTCCTGCAAGGGAAGATCAATAACTTCGTAGCGGCCTACAGGCGTATCCTCAATGGCAAAACATTCTGGTTCAACTCCAATGTACGCTCCTATAAATTCAACGATGACGGAACGCCTAACAGGATCGTAAGCTATACCTCCAACATAACCCAGCAACGGGAAAAGGAGATCGAGCTAATCAAGGTAAAGGAAGCTGATAAATTGAAGTCCGCATTCTTGGCGAATATGAGTCATGAGATACGCACGCCGCTGAACGCTATCGTCGGGTTCTCAAATATAATCGCCGAGATTGATGATGAGGTAGAGCGTCAATCTTATTTAGATATCATTCATAAAAACAATGATTTGCTACTGCAACTGATCGATGATATCCTTGATTTCTCTAAAATCGAGGCGGGAACCATGGATTATCATTTCGAGGAAGTGGACATCAAGGATATATGTGGCGAAATCGCATTGGCAGACTCTATAAAGATGCCTTCAGACGTGGTTCTTATCTTTGATCTCGGCTCCCCATCCGTAATCGTTAAAACCGATGAGCGGAGGGTTATGCAAGTGATATCTAATTTCGTGAATAACGCTATCAAATTTACCACAAAAGGAAGTATCACGATTTATTATGAGATAGAAGGGGATTTTATCCGAGTCTGCGTGAAAGATACAGGTATCGGTATCTCCGCGGAAAACCAAAGACGTATATTCGAGCGATTCATCAAGGTAGATACTTTCCAGCAAGGTACGGGATTGGGATTAACCATCAGCCGAACCATTATCGAGGCATTAGGAGGTAAAATCGGCGTAGACTCTGAAGAAGGGGTGGGTTCCACTTTTTGGTTCACTCTGCCTTTGGACACAAAACGGACTGATATTGAGCTTTCACCGGATATCCCCGTCCAATCCGAAGAAACGCCCCGTTCAGATAGGCATCATTCCATCTTAATCGCCGAGGACGTTTATGAGAATTATTTCCTTTTGGAAACCTTGTTTGGCAAGCAATACCAACTTTATCATGCGCTAAACGGGCAAGAGGCTATCGATATGTTCGAGACATATCATCCGGACCTAATCCTGATGGACATAAAAATGCCGGTTATGGACGGATTCGAAGCGACTCGCAGAATCCGCACCTTATCCAAGACCATTCCGATCATAGCGCTCACGGCATTCGCTTTCGAAAGGGAAAAGGAGATCGCCAAACAATGTGAATTCACGGATTATGTAGTGAAGCCCATTGATATAAAAGAACTAAAGAAATTAATCGTTAAGGTATTGGCATAAAAAAGCGTGTTGCGACAATCGCAACACGCTTTTTTTTACTTAGGCATCGGAGCGGCAGAAGGAGGAGGCGTTCCCAATCCCCATTCCTTATTCGCTTTCGGCCCCATCTCTAACTCTAACAAACCACCAGCGGCGATATCGCTATGATTGAACCAAGGCTGGTTCAAGGTTACGCCGTTCAACTTAGCGGATTGTACGTATTTATTCTCATCGGATGCGTTATTCGCACGGATCTCGAACGTATTGCCGTTACCCATATCCACTTTCACGTCGGTAAACATCGGGCTACCGATATTATAGGTAGGAGAACCCGGAGTCACCGGATAGAATCCCATCTGGCTGAAAACAACGAAAGCGGACATACCACCACCGTCCTCATCGCCCGGCACACCCATCAAATCATTGCGGAACCATTGATTCAATAAGGTACGAATACGTTTCTGGGTCATCCAAGGCTTACCCGCATAATTATACAAGTACGGGATATGCAAGCTCGGCTCATTCGCCATAGAGAACATACCTACGTTACCCGTATGATCCGGAAGCGTGGAATAGAATTGCCATTTAGACATACCCAGCGGCGTATTGAACATGGAATCCAAGGCAGAGGTAAACGCCTCATTGCCTCCGATCAAAGAGATCAAGTCACCGATATTATGCTGTACGTCCCAACGATAAATATATCCGTTATTCTCATCGTAATAATCACGGGCACCTAGACCGCCATCATAACGGTAATCCAATGGATAGATAAACTTGCTATCCTTATCTTTCGGATGGAAGAAACCTGTCTCCGGATTAAATACGTTCCGGTAATTGTAAGAGCGACGCAAATAATAATCCGCCTCGTCTTTCTTTCCCAATTCTTGAGCGATCTGGGACAAGCACCATTCATCATACGAAGTACCTAAAGTCACGGCGATCGGCTGACGTTTTTCCCAAATGGATACGTTAGGCACCGTCTCTTTCTCTCCCGGTCTCAATGCGGGAATATAGCCATGTTCCTTGTAGAAATCATCCAACCAACCGGCGGGAGCGGCAGACCACGGGATCAAGGTCTTTTCCTCGATACCTTTCTTACAAGCGATATAGGCTTTTTCCAGCTCAAACCCACGCAAGCCCTTGCGGTAAGCGTCGATCACGGTAGCGACAGCATGGTTTGAGTTCATACGGCGTGTATCTCCTGTCACCTCCGGGAAGGTAGGCATCCAATCGGTACCCATCTGCTCCGCCATCAGGAGATAAGAGTTGATGATATCGTTCTCACGCTCATTATCGATCAAGACACGCAGGGGATGTGTAGCACGGTAGGTATCCCAAATCCAGTCGTCCGTATAGAAAGACCGTCCGCCATCCTCATGGATCTTTCCGTCGAAAGCACTGTAATAATGTCCGTCCTCGCTCAAGTTTATCGGGCGTTCGTAGCAACGATATAAAGAGGTCTAGAATACCGTACCGTCATCCTTGGTACCGCCTTGTACTTGTATTTTACCTAAAGCGTCGTTCCAATCGTTGCGGGCGATCTTCGCTACCACATCCACGTCGTAAGCGGCGATCTCACGCTCCAGATTCTTCTTCGCCTGTTCCTCGCTGATAAAAGAGATACCGTAGCGAACGCCAAGTTTCTTCACGTCCTCCCCGAAGGAAAGGGCGATAGCGGCATTGATACCTTCCACGGCAGTCTCGTTATAGTTGACACTGCCGTTCGACAATACCCCCGCTTTCACAGGCTTCTGGTTCGTCTCGGCATATAAAAAGACTTTCGTTTTCTTATCTATATATTGATAACCGCTTACGGCGTTACCATTTACTTGTAGCTGTCCGTTACGGCTGTTAAATACCAGATAAGCCGGTCCCTCTTTCTCGAAAGTGAGCGAATATACGGCACTTTGATGGGACGGGGCGAAGTCCACGTCGATTTCCTCATTATCCAGATATACCTGATAACGGTACGGCAAAATCTTCTCCCGGTCATAGCTATAAGCGATCACGGGTCGCAAGCCGGATTCGTCACCTTGATAAGGGCATAAATTGAACGCAGAACGCTCACGATGGTTTGTCACGATAATAGGCAAACCGCCCAGACGGTCACCCGTGAAGTCCGCACGCTCCGGATATACACGTAGCATACTGTTCGGCAAATGCACGGTCGGGAAAGTAGGCACCAATAAATGGCTGATGTTTCCCATATAAGGATTCACGTAATCCACCGGGTCCATCGCAGAAGGAGAAGTCCCTCCGCCACCGGCACATGACACCCACAGGAAAACGGAAGCCAAAAGGGCCATCGAAGTTTTAAGCTTTGTCTTCATTTTGTCGATTATTAATTCGTTAATTATTCTTTGCTCCTCAGCCGGGTACTTTCCCGGCAATCCGTGAGACGTTGTCTCATGGGTAACAGAGCAAACCGCTCACTGGTAAGGGAGCTATTTACTCAGCCGTCTTCGGACGATTTTCCGGGGCAGCTCCGAACTCCTTATTCGGCGTGTTGCCCATCACAAAGGTAAGATTCCCTCCCTTCACGATATCATCATACAGAATATAAGAATTGTTATAAGGTTTACCATTTAGCAACACGGATTGGATATATACATTCTCCTTGCTGTTGTTCTGGGCTACGACCTCGAAAGTCTTACCCTCCGGCAAATGAACGGAAGCCTTATCAAATAACGGGCTACCGAACACGAACACGCCATTGGAAGGATTTACTTGGTAAAATCCCAAGGCAGACATGATATGCCAAGCGGACATCTGGCCACAATCCTCGTTTCCGATGATGCCCTCCGGCTGGTCGGTATAGAACACATCTTGGATGTAACGAACTTTCTCGGCTGTCTTCCATTGCTCGCCGGCGTATGGATAAAGGTAAGTGACATGATGGCTCGGCTCATTTCCATGGGCGTACATGCCGATCAAGCCACTGATATCCGGAGAGGCGTTCTCTCCTAACTCACCTTCCACCAAGAACAAAGAATCCAGTTTCGAGATAAACGGAGCGTCGCCACCCATCAACTCGATCAAGCCTTCCGGATGCTGGGGCACGAAGAATGTATAATGCCAACCATTTCCCTCACAGAAATCGCCTACGCTATGTATGGACTGGATCGGATCGTACGGCGTACGCCAGCTGCCATCATTCATTTTCGGACGGATAAAGTTGATATCCTTATCGAAATACTGCGTATAATATTTACCACGTTTCAAGTAATTCTGGTAATCCTCCGTCTTGCCCATTTTCTTCGCCATCAAGGCGATACCCCAATCATCGGCTGCGTATTCCATCGCGATAGAAGTAGCCTCACGTACCTTATCACAAGGGATATAGCCTTTTTCCAACACGTACGGCACCCCGTTTTGCTTCTCATAGACAGAGGAAGCAACCATATAACGATACGCACGGTCGGCGTCAAAGCCGGTAAAACCTTTCAGATAGGCATCCGCGATAATAGGCACAGCGCTATATCCCGGCATTTGATCCGTCTCACCACCAATCAACGGCCAGATCGGTAATTTCTCTTGCTGGTCGTAAATGCTTAACATAGAGTTCACCAAATCCGACACATATTGAGGCTTGATAATCGTGAACAACGGATGCAAGGTACGATACGTATCCCATAGAGAGAAAGTGGAATAGTTCTTCCAAGTATTGTTCGTATACACCTTATCATCATGGCCACGGAAATCGCCATTCGCGTCGCAATACAACGTCGGAGCGATAAACGCATGGTACATGGCGGTATAGAAAACCTTCTTGGCACGCTCATCTTTCGTATCGATGGAGATACAAGACAATTGGTCATTCCATTTATCGATAGCCTCGTTACGAACCTCGTCGAAATCCCAATGAGAAAGCTCCGTACGTAAGTTAGCCAAGGCATTCTCACAACTTACGGAAGAGATAGCGACCTTTACCAAGGCGGTCGGGGCATCTCCCTTAAAGGTAATCACTCCCTTTACGGACTCGCCTGTCAACTCATCATTACCCGCGGCCTCATCATCGTTGAATACAGCCAAAGACTCGATCGGCTGATCACATTTCAACGTAAAGAATACTTTGTGACGTGGGCTCCAACCTTTGGAAAAACGGTACCCCTCGATCGTGTACTCATCAATCTTCTTCAAATAAGTGTCATACGCTTTATCACCGATACCTTCCTTCAAGTTGATCAAGAGGCGATGCTCGCTTCCCGACGGATACGTATAACGATGTAAAGCTACACGCTCGGTTGCCGTCAACTCCGCTTTTACGCCATTATCCATCAGCAAAGAGTAATATCCCGGAGCTACGGCTTCGTTGGCATGTTTATAATAGGAAGAAGCGGCTCCCTCTATATTATCTTGCTCGCCACGGGCGGTACGTACCTCGCCCGTATAAGGCATCAGAAGGATATCCCCCAGATCAGAACATCCGGTTCCGCTCAAATGCGTATGACTAAATCCGATAATGATACTATCGGAGTAATGATAACCGGAACACCAGTCCCATCCCTTAAAAATATTCTGAGGACCTACTTGAACAGCTCCAAACGGAACGTTCGCCCCGACAAATACGTGTCCGTGCTCTCCCGATCCGATATAAGGATCTACATATGCGGTAAAGTCTGTCTTGTTTTCCGTTTTCTCCGGTGTAGCACAGGAGTATGCGAAAAATGTCAGGCATATCGCTATGCCTGACATTAATGGTTTATGAATGAAATTCATCTTAATTGCTTATTTCTTCTTTTTACTAGGTTTTACAGAAATAGGGGAAAGTTTATTGATCCCTTCCTCGTTTACGGAGAATGAGTAAGGCATATCCTCCGGATTAATACCACGATTCATATTCGGCTTGTCACCCATCTTGAAGTCGATCACGCCACCCTTAAACAAATCGTTATGATCCAGATAATTCTTAGTGTAGTTCTTGCCGTTGAACGTCATGGATTCGATATAGATATTCTTATCGCTGTTGTTCGGGGCATTGATCACCAAGTTGTTTCCATTCTCAAAATGGATCGTAGCCTTCTTGAACAGCGGAGCGCCCAACACATATTGGGTCGTACCCGGAGCTACCGGATAGAATCCTAACGCTGAGAATACATACCAAGCGGAAGTCTGGCCATTATCCTCATCACCGCAATAACCATCCGGACCCGGAGTATACATCTTATTCATTACTTGACGTAACCAATATTGAGCCTTCCAAGGTTGACCCGCATAGTTATATAAATAAATCATATGCTGGATCGGCTGGTTACCATGAGCGTAGTTACCCATATTCATCACGGTCATCTCACGGATCTCGTGGATCACACCACCGTAGTAGCTATCATCGAACAAAGGCGGTACAGCAAATACGGAGTCAAGCATCATCACAAATGAATCCTTACCGCCCATCAAGTCGATCAATCCCTGAGGATCGTGGAATACAGACCATGAATAATGCCAGCTATTACCTTCCGTGAAAGCGTCACCCCATTTCAGCGGAGAGAACGGAGCCATAAACTCGCCATTCTCATTCTTGCCACGCATCAACTTGGTTTCCTTGTCGTACAGGTTCTTATAGTTCAACGCACGACGGGCATATAATTCCAATTCCTTTTTCGGACGGCCTAGTTGTTTAGCGATCTGCCAGATACACCAGTCATTGTAAGCATATTCCAATGTACGGGCGGCGTTCTCGTTGATCTTCACGTCGTAAGGAACATATCCTAACTTATTATAATATTCATGACCCAGACGTCCTGTAGAAGAGACCTTCGGGTGAACGTTTTCCGTACCATGAATCAAACCTTTATATAAAGTCTCCAAATCGTCAACCTTCACACCCTTCATATAAGCGTCTACCAAGATAGACGCCGAGTTATTACCGACCATGCAACCACGGTGACCCGGACTTGCCCATTCCGGGAAGAAGCCGCTTTCCTTATATGTATTGATCAAGCCCTCTTGCATCTCCTTGTTTACCGACGGGAACATCAAGTTCAAGAATGGGAACAAACTACGGAACGTATCCCAGAATCCGGTATCGGTAAACATATAACCCGGTAATACCTCACCATTATACGGACTGTAGTGTACCACCTCGCCCTGAGCGTTGATCTCATAGAACTTACGAGGGAACAACAATGAACGATAGAAACAAGAATAGAACGTACGATATTGATCCAAATCTCCACCCTCAACCTCGATCTTGCTCAAATGCTCATTCCAAACATCCTTACCTTTCTGAACCAAGGTATCAAAGTTATCGTTACCTAATTCCTTCATGTTGATAGCGGCCTGATCGAAGCTAATAAAAGAGGAAGCCACCTTCGCATGAACGATTTCACCCTTCTTCGTCTTGAAACCGATTACGGCTCCTACATGGTCACTCGTTTGCTCCTTCGCACCCTCTTTCAAAGAAGCGTCGGCAAATGTAGCCTCGTATGTGAAAGGCTTATCAAACTCGATCACAAAATAATTCTTGAAATTATCGGGAACCCCACCGCTATTCTTCGTTGAATAACCGATGATCTTATTCTCCTCCGGAATCACCTTGATATAAGACCCCTTATCCAAGGCATCCACCACGATATAAGAATGCTCGTTTTCCGGGAAAGTGAAACGGAACATAGCGGCACGATCTGTCGGCGTTAATTCCGTTACCACGTCATGCTCCGCCAGATATACCTTATAGTAATAAGCCTTGGCGATCTCTCCTTTATGCGAGAACCAGCTCGCACGTTTATCTTGGTCGAATTCCGGTTTACCAACCACCGGCATGATTGCAAATTGTCCGTAATCATTGATCCACGGGCTTGGCTGATGGGTCTGTTTAAAGCCACGGATCTTGTTAGCCGTATATACATACTGCCATCCATCTCCCATCTTTCCTGTCTGAGGAGTCCAGAAATTCATACCCCACGGACGAGCGATCGCCGGATAGGTATTTCCTGTAGACAACTCAAAAGAAGATTGCGTACCCATTAGCGGGTTTACATACTCTACTGGATCAAAAGCCTCATTCACAGCCGCTACCGCAGGTTTTCCCACCCACATCAACATCGCCGCTAAAGCTAAAGCCCAAACGCTTTTTTTCTTCATGATATAGCTATTTAATTAATAATATAATTTATCCGTTTTTGTGTTTTATATTCATAGTTGGACTACAAATATCCATTTAATTAACATGAATAGAAAGTGATTCTCGTGTCATTTATTTAGAAATATCCCTTTCTTTCTTATGAATTTCTGGCATTATACGAATCTAGGTGCAAATCTAACAAAAAGAATTAGAAAAAAGAAATCCAATGAGCTAGATCATGCCCTATTCATCGCACTTTTATCATTCCCGAAAAAGATTAAATATCACATGCGAGTTCCGTACGAACTATGTCTATTCTACAATATAATATTACATATAAATGTAATCAATCTAAACTTAATTTAAAACAAGAGCAAAATGACAAAGAATGAATCTAAGCTATTATCCCTTCAAGGGATAGCTAAAGCCTCAGCGTTCTGTTTGCTGCTTTCTGCCTTCTCTGTAAACG
>OGEA01000531.1_pt1 | contig 25017 bp, 19 predicted proteins | sample 1570531 | NCBI WGS metagenome assembly OGEA01 (sample SAMEA2581973, study PRJEB24529) | metagenome | biome: Human gut stool | place: China | collected 2011 | reverse complement strand
TGTATTTTTTATAAATACATACTTATTTTAAAATATTTGGAGGCAGTTATCTATGGAAAATTTTACTTATTATACACCGACAAAGGTTGTTTTCGGCAAAGGCACTGAAAATCAGACCGGTGCGCTGGTTAAAGAACAGCACTGCAAAAAGGTTTTAATTCACTACGGAAGCGGCAGTGTTGTCCGCTCCGGTCTGCTCGACCGCATTAAGACATCCCTTGACGAAGCAGCGGTTTCTTACGTAGAACTGGGCGGCGTTGTTCCAAATCCGCGCCTTTCCCTTGTTTATGAAGGTATTGAACTCTGTAAAAAAGAAAATGTAGATTTTATTCTTGCTGTCGGCGGCGGCAGTGTCATTGACTCTGCGAAAGCCATCGGTTACGGTGTCTACAACGGCGGCGATGTCTGGGATTTTTATGATTTTAAACGTCAGGCAGAAGGCTGTCTTCCAATCGGCGCAGTGCTTACCATTGCTGCTGCCGGAAGTGAAATGAGCGGTTCTTCTGTTATCACCAAAGAAGACGGTCAGATTAAACGCGGCTACAGCAGTAATTTCAGCCGTGCCCGCTTTGCCGTTATGAATCCGGAGCTGACCATGACACTCCCGCCATATCAGACGGCAAGTGGCTGTGTTGACATTTTAATGCACACCATGGAACGCTATTTTAACCAGTGTGACAATATGGAACTGACAGACGGTATCAGTGAATCTTTAATGCGCACCGTTATGAAAAATGCAAAGATTTTAAAAGACGAACCTGATAATTATGATGCGCGTGCAGAAGTCATGTGGGCCGGCAGTCTTTCCCACAACGGACTGACCGGCTGCGGCACGGACGGCGGTGACTGGGCAACCCATAAAATGGAGCATGAAGTCGGCGGTCTGTTTGACGTGGCACACGGTGCCGGACTCGCCGCTTTGTGGGGCAGCTGGGCAAGATTTGTACTGGATGCCCGTCCTGCCCGCTTTGCGCAGTTTGCCACACATGTCTTAGGCGTAACCGCCGGTGCAGATGATACGGAAACCGCTTTAAAAGGCATAGAAGCCATGGAAGACTTTTATCACTCCATTGACATGCCGGTTTCATTATCCGAACTCGGCGTTACCCCGACACCGGAGCAGATTCGCACTATGGCTGAAAAATGTGACATTTCCACCCACCACAATGCCGGAAAAGTAAAACACCTGTCTGTTGAAGACATGGCTACCATTTATACAACCGCTTTATAATGCTACCGGGGCAAAGCCCACAGCTATAAGTTTTAACATCATACAGCAAAAGGCAGGAACACAAGCTATGCGGTGTCCCTGCCTTTTAATTATACAATTTTCTGCTCTTTATTTTTCAAGTTTCTTTTTCTTCATAACAAGGCATCCTGCAAAACCTGCTGCAGCTGCCATCAGAATTACATAGAACCACATTGCAAAAGAATCTCCTGTCTTTACGCCTGTATCTGTATGATCTGATACTGCTCCGCCATTCTGGCTGTTATTCTGATTATTGCTGTTCTGGTCTGCGTTATTCTGTCCACCATTATTCTGGTTATCACCGCTCTGGTTTCCGTTATTCTGTCCACCGTTGTTCTGATTGCCACCATTCTGGTTTCCGTTATTCTGTCCACCATTATTCTGGTTGTCATCACCAGTGTTTGAATTGTCATTATCCTTGACTACTGTTTCATCCACAATTACATAATTGCTAAAATGAGCCACTGTAAATGTCATTTTACCATCTGCATAAACTGCATTTACATCTTCCATGTTTCCATCCTCTGCAACATAGAATACTTTTGTTTTCGCAGCGTCATAACCATTTGGAACTGAAATCGTAACTGTAACTGTTCCATCCGGCTGAACGACATTTCCTTCTGTATCCAGCAGTCTGATATCCAGCAGTGAGAACTTCTTATTGTCAAAAGATTTCTTTACTGCATCATATGCATTTCCTTCTCCCAATGCTGTTACTTTCAGCTGGCTTCCTGATGGAATTACACCTGCATCTGCCTTTACTGCAACCGCTATATTTGCACCGGAAGCATCTGTTACAGCAGAATCCGACTCATATCTGGCACTCAGTGTTGTGCTGATGCCCTCTACGGTCCAGTTAAAGCCTGCCATCTTATCATATGTTCCCATAGTCTGTGCGGCTTTCCACCATGTATCGCCTGCCTGAATTGTAAATGTATGGTCTTTTGTTAAATCAAGACCTGTTACTGTATAAGTTGTTTCAGCCGTTGTATAATCGCCGTTTACCGGATTGAAGTCCTTACCTTCCGGTACAACCGGTGTTCCGTCAACATATACACGGTATCCGCCGACTGCGGTGTCATCTGTTGCTGCTGTCCATGTAAGAACAACATCGTTATCCTTTACTTCTGCCGTTACTTTTGCATTTTCTGCAAATACCGGTGCTTTGTAATCATAGCTGCCGAGTGTTGTAATCTGTGCCTGTGGGTACTTGTATTCAACCCCTGCATCTGTAAATGCAACGATTTCAACGGTATTTTCTGTACCCGGTGTCAGTCTGCCAATCTGCTTTGATACGGTTTCTGCCGTTGCAAATTTCGGAATCTGATAGTTATAAACTGTATTGACAAGCTTTCCGTTTGCGTAAATCTTATAACCTCTGATTCTTGCATCACTTGAACTGATTGCTGTCCATGTTCCCTGTGCATGTGTATAAACTGCACTTGCAAGTTCTGATGTTACATTTTCCGGTGCTTCAATATCTGCTGTATCTTTTTCACCGTCTACAGTAACAGTTACTTCCCCGAGTAATGTTTTATTCTGTCCTGTAACACTCATGCTGTTTGCATTGTCACCTTTTTCACTTACATATACTTTAAATGTATAAGTTACACCGGATGATAATCTGTCCATAATGGTTTCTGTTCCTGTAATACCATCTGTAATATCAACCTTTTCACCATTTACATAAGTATCTACACCGTAGAATACTTCTTCTGCTCCATTCTCAACCGCATTCCATGAAAGCTTTACCTGACGTCCGTCAGAAGCCTTGGCGGTCTGTGCCTGTACTGCTGTCTGCGCTGCTGTATCGGCTGTCTTTGTAGCAAATGTAATCTTTAAAATATTTGCTGTTGCGCCGTTTGCATAAATGTAATAGGTCTTTCCAGCCTGTACCTGTGCAGTTAATGTTTCATATTTTGCTGCTGTATCCTTTTCATTGGTATTCTGATAGTCTACAACAACTTTACCATCTGAATCCACTACATAAAATCTCTTGGTTGCAAGCGTCTTCTGGTCAATGCTTAATACGCCGTCTTCTGCAGCTTCATATGTAAGGAAGCATCCTGATACCGGAATTGTTCCCTTAGACTGTGTTTTACCGTCTGAATCCATTGCCTTCGTCTTACCGGCTGCAACATATTCTGTTCCGACCTGCCATACAGCACCTTCACCTGTTGTATCGGCTTCTGTTACTGTTGCAGTCTTCCAGCCGCCGTTTGCATCATTGGCATCTGCATGTGCTGTCAGTCCGTTGGCAGTTGTTGTAGCTGCTGCGATTGCCGCTGCATCCCATGCTGCCTTAACGGTTGTTTCTTCACCCGTAGAACCTGAATCCGGTTCTGTAACAACAGGAACAACTTCTGCCTTTACGGTTGAATCCTTTACAGCAATACCTGACATCATGTTCTGCATCTTATCGGTGCAGTTGTTGACTGAATCCCATGTTGTACCCTGGAATACAATATCTTTGCAATACTGCATATTATTCCATGTCTTATCTGTCTTTTTATCTACTGCCTTCTTTGCATAAGATACGGTCTTAAAGTTATAGAATACTGAATTTTCACAGCCGATTAATGATTCCCAGCCGTTCTTATTCTTAAAGCCGCCGTTTGTTCCGACATTACCAAAGGTAATATCCTGGAAGTATAAGTGGCTGTGTGTATGCCATGGTTTCTGTGGATTGCTGACCGGATCAACATCTGCAAGTACCTGTACGGTATTATACTGTACGCCGTATACGGACACATTGTACGATGCAAAGTTGTAGAATTTTCCGATTTCTGCAAATTCTGTTGTAGATGCACTGTTTGGGTCACTGTAGCTTGTTGTGAGCACCCATGCCTGCTGTGTATCTGCAACCGCGCAGTCACGCATTGTAATGTTGGCAATAAAACCACCGTTCGTCGGTGCAGATTTGAAACGGAATGCCATATCAATGTGGTTCATGACGGTATCTTCAAATAATACGTCCTGAATACCGTTTCCTGTGTGTGAACCTGCTGCCAGACCACCGTGGCCTTCACGAAGGAAGTTGTTAAACATCCAGATTTCTGAATTGGTCTGAATATCGCAGTCTCTTGCACCTTCACCAACAGATGCACCGAAACCTAAGTTATCATCACCTGTATCTGTGAAGTTGTTCCAGCAGATTACATTCTGTGAACAGCCAAATCCAAGTCCGTCACCGTTGTTGCCGTCATAAGAGAATACCTTGACATTTTCTGTTGAAATATTTCTGGAATCCAGAATATTAACAGAGTGGTTTGCCGGATTTTCAACGGTAATGTCACCTACATAAACGTTGCTGACATTTCTCATAATTAACAGACTGGAACGTGTCGCATAAGCATTGGTAATATCTGCCTTTTCAATGCCTGCATTATTTCCTGTTTCTACATCGATAAATTTATCCTTTCCGTTTTTATCAACCTTACCATTATCTGCCAGGTCTTTTTCAATATAGCCTGACAAGGAATCAATCAGTTCATCAGAATACTTTCTTGAACCGTCTTCATTGGTAAGGTTTGCAAGATATTTCTTAGCAGAATCGGCAGCCTGGATACCATAGTAGTAAACCTTTGTATTACTGCCGCCCATGTATCTTGGCAGACCGTAGTTTTCTGTATCTGACGGATCACCTGCCTGTGTATTTACACCAACGTTGGAAGTGTAACCGTCTTCATACATTTTATCGCCTGCGCCATACTTCCAGCCGTTACCGTAAAGTGTACCGTTACCGGTAATACGGATATTTTCAAGCGGAGCATTTTCATCGGCGCTTGTGGCATTCAGTAACCCCCAGCCTCTTGTATCGGTGTAGAACGGATACATTAAGAAACCGATTTCAAAATGGTCACTGTTTGGTGATGCCCAGAGTGTACCGTCTAATTCTACTGTAATGTCACTCTTTAACCAAAGTGCACCGGATACGAAGACCTTTCCGTCCTCAGCCTGCGGAATCACAACCTTTCCGCCCGGTGTACAGGCATCAATTGCTGCCTGGATTGCTTTTGTATTTTTTTCTACGAGTGCATTGACTTCATCATTGTAAGAAGTGTAACCTTCTGTTGCCACTGCACCATAATCTAAAATGTTAAACTCCTCCGGCTTAACTGTCGTTTTCTGACTGATTTCCTTTGCCGTTCCGAGTTCTTTTCCGTCCTTATCAACTGCAACAACCTTAAAGGTATACTCTGTGTCAGGTGTAAGACCTGTTGCACGATAAGAATGAATATCCACATTTACCATATCTACGTCACTATTGGTTTCATAGTATTCATAGAAGGATTTCATATATGTATCTGCCCATTTGGCATTTTCTTCATAATTCTTTCTTGCTGTTCCATCAAGTGTGCCGTTGACGTAAACGTTATAATCTGCTACATTATCATATTTTTCCGGCTTATCCCATACAAGTGCAATGCTTGTATCGTCATATGCCAGTGTTGGAACCTGTAAATTACTGATGTCACTGCTTCCCGTTGTCTTGTCAAATAAAGGGTTCTCCAATTCCTTTGTACCAAAACTATCATCAGAAATCACATTAAAGACTTCACTGTTGACATATTTGTTATGTCCGTCGGTTGTCGGCAGTCCCGCTGCATTTACTGACAGCCCCTGAAAACTGATAGAACCGACTGTCATCGCAGCCGTAAGTCCGACAGCCATCATTTTCTTCAAGCTTCTTCTCATAGCACTCCTTTCTTATCTGCGCCCATACACCGATAATCCCAATACATTATAAATCCCACTTAAAAAAATGCTTATGCAAAATCTACATTACAATATTTTCAGGAGTTTTTTGAAATACTTTTGCATAAACATTTTATCTAAGCTCTTTATTAAAGTAACACTTTATTCGCATTTAGTCAATGATACTTTGGTGTTGCCTTTCATTTTTGTGTATTTTTAATATGTTTATGTTTATTTTGTTAGGTTTTTGACATTTTTTTGTGCATTTCGTATGTCAAAACCCGACAAATAAAAAAAGGCAGACAGATTCTTTTCAAATCTGCCTGCGGGCTTTTGGTTCTAAATTCCTATTTTTGTGCCAGCAATATAAGAAGCTGCGTGATTTTTTCCATAGATTCTACACAACAGTATTCATACCGTCCGTGAAAATTGTGACCGCCTGCGCACAGATTCGGACACGGAATGCCCATAAAGGAAAGTCTTGCGCCGTCTGTTCCGCCCCGTATCGGCTGGATATGCGGTTCAATGTCCAGCTTTTTCATACATGTCTTTACATTTTCTATTAAAAACAGATACGGCTCAATTTTTTCTTTCATATTATAATACTGGTCCGTGATTTCTGCCGTAAAAAACGCTCCACCATGCCTTTCATTCAGTTTGCTGCAAAGGCTTTCCACCAGCTGCTTTTTCTTTTCAAACTTTTCACGGTCATGGTCACGGATAATATACGATAACTGTGCCGCTTCCACACTGCCGTGCATGCCGGTCAGATGGAAAAAGCCCTCATAGCCGCTTGTACATTCAGGACATGCCTGCTTTGGCAGTTCATTGTGAAATTCCATTGCCATGACCGCAGCATTTTTCATCTTATCCTTGGCATCTCCCGGATGAACGCTTCTTCCGGTTACATAAATGACTGCCTTCGCCGCATTAAAATTTTCATATTCCAGCTCGCCGAGAGCCCCGCCGTCAATAGTATAGGCATAGTCCGCACCGAACCGCCCCACATCAAAATGATCCATGCCGCCGCCCACTTCTTCATCGGGGGTAAATGCAATGGCAATATCCCCGTGTACAATCTCCGGATGGCTGCACAGCTGCTCTGCCATCGTCATAATCTCTGCCACACCGGCTTTATCGTCTGCACCAAGCAGTGTTGTACCATCTGTCGTAATCAGCGTTTGTCCGGTATACCGTACAAGTTCCGGAAATTTTTCCACCGATAAAACAATATTTTTGTCTTTATTTAACACGATGTCTTTGCCGTCATACTGACGGATAATCTGCGGTTTTACATCCGCTCCCGATACTTCGGGAGAAGTATCCATATGTGCAATAAATCCAAGCACCGGCACTTTTTCTCCATCTGGCCTGTTGGATAAAATCTTTGCATAGACATAACCGTACTGTTCGTCAATTTCTACCTGCGGCACGCCCATCCGGCGTAATTCCTCCACTAGCATTTTTGCAAGTACCTTCTGCTTTTCTGTACTCGGAAACGTGTCTGAAGCCTCATCGGACTGCGTATCTACTGCCACATATTTTAAAAAACGCTGCGTAACCCGCTCTTTCATTGCTGTATCTGCCCCTTTCTGTCTTTTATATTATTCGTTATACTGCACCTCTCCTGTTTCGGGATTGACTGAAATCCCATTGACTTCCAGATGCTCGTCAATCTGAATGACCAGGTACTGCTTTCCTTCGATTTCCATGGTTTCAACCAGGTCGGTTCTTTCAGGATTGACCTTTACCACAACATCGGGTGTCTTTACCTCAAACTTGCGTGTTTCCGCAATGTTTGCTGCCATCAGCCGTGTATTTTCTCCTACCGCCTGCTCAAAATGTTCCTCAAAATCCTGTAAACGTTCTTCTTTTACACCGCTTTTTTCCAGCAAATCCCGCATCTCGGTCTTATCAATTGTCACCGGTTCAGGATTTCCTTTCTGTTCCTGAATCATCTCATTAAGATTCTCATGAATATTTTTAATTGTTTCATAATTACATTCTTCGCCCAGGGTTTCTTCTACCAGTACCTGAAAATTTTCCTTCTGGCTGCCTGCAGAAAGCGGCACTTCACAGTTTAAAACCTGTGCCAGAAACAGCTGTTCAAACGCATTGGCATCCTTTGAATAATATAACACGCCTTCCCCGTCTTCACTCCTGTTATTAAATGCCGGAAATAAAAATCCGATATCCGGCAAATCCACCATATGATTTTGCTGCTGGTCATGAAAGGCATGATCTTCTTCAAAATATCCCAGTCCCGGTTTTGAAAGCGATACATGACAGATACTGCACAGCAGATAGCTGTACACCTCATCTGATGCATCTTCCATGTCAATGCCGTCACTGGTCCGTCCCGGCACGTCATACACCTGATTAATCAGCAGAATCAGATAATTTCCCGGATGACTGTATGATTCAATGACTTTATCATAAAATTTTTCAAGCAGGGCATCATCTTTTAATTCGCTGTCGCGCAGCTGATATAAAAAGGTTCTCGCGCCGCCGTCTGCATAGGAATCCATGGTAAAACGCATATCCAAAAGATTCTTGCCCGGTGTTCCCGACAATGTTTTTCTAAAAATATCGAAGTATTTATGTTTTTCTTCCTCCGGCAGATTTAAAAACGTCTGGTTAACCCGTGCGGCTTTGTCTTTGTCCCCGTTGACATAACAGCCACACAGTCTTAAAATACCACACTCTTCCAATGTATATTGTGATTTAATTTCATTAATCTCTTTTTTAATCATTTTGTACTCCATTCCGATGTATTCTTTTTTACATTTTTTTTAATAATCTCCATTCCACAGGCATTTTAATGCCTGCGGAATCGCGAGCCAAATCTTATTTGGCTCTGCGATAAAAAGCAACTTTGTGATGCTTGCGGCACAAAGTTCTGTGTGAAAAATAAGCGCATCAGCGTTATTTTTCACACTAGCCTGCTTTTTAAAAATCTGCAATGTACTTTTTTTAATACTTTGTAGATTTTATTTGACATTTGGGCATGATAAGTATATAAATAAAAAGTTCTGATATTTAGAACTTTACTAAATCGGTTCGCTTCTCAACATTGAAGGAGGTAAGGAAATGAACTCAGACAAGAACACTTTAACGTACCATATTCTTTTAAAAACAACAGACAATGCGGTAAAATTCGTAAATACAATTAATACGCTTGACGGTTATTTTGACATTTGTATGGGAAGTTATTTCTTCGATGCAAAATCAATGCTTGGCATTTTAAGTATGGATCCGCGTCGTGTCATGACACTTCGCGTCGTAAGAAATGACCACAGCACCGATGAGCTCGAAACATTACTGAGACCATTTTGCGCATAAATATATGTCTGTAAAAAATTTCAGGGGAATTTCTTACAGTTCCCCTGATTTTTTTTAAAACAGTTTGTTAAATGTTTCTTCCAGCTTCTCTCCCACGCTGATCACACCGTTTTCCAGCGTTTTTCCGGCATTGATAACCTTTTTATCAATTTCATTTTCCCTGATAAAATTCTCTGTTTTGTGAACCGCTTCTTCCGCTTTTTTATCCAGTTCTTTTTCCTTTGCATAATCATGCACTTTATCTGCTGCATTATTGGCTGCATCTACGGCTTTTCCCACACCGCGCAGTACTTTTTCTTTATTAATCAGTCCCATAACTGCCTCACTTTCTGTCTGCAATCTGCATAAAACTTCATATTTAAAATCTAAAAATAGTATACGCAGCTTTGTCCTGCTCATGCAATGATTATACCACTTTCCTTTATTTTCTGATACATTTTTTTCTACTTATAAAAAAAATGATTTTTCACACACTATCCTTATAATATATTATAGAAGGAATGGTGATTGAGATGAATGTAAATAAAGAAGATATTACTCATGTTCTGCCAATGATGGCGATGGATTCCGTTTCTGATGCCGGAAGTGATGCTTTAAGAATTACCGGTCTTGTAAAATCCGGCGGCACTGTGACCGGCTATCAACTCTCTGACGGACGGATTGTGTCCAGGGAATCCGGCGTTGAACTTGCAAAAGAAAATAAAATTCAAGGTGTCGGCGTTGCGCACAACAAAGATACGGAATATTTAAAATCTATCCCTGACGGTACGGAAGACAACAATTTAAGCCATCTTCCGACCGTACACGGATAATACAAAATGCCTTGCGGCTTATGGCAAGGCATTTGTTACATATTGTTTGCTTTGACGCGTTCTAAAAATGCGGCATCAAATTTTGAATTCAGCTCTTTATTAAAGGAAAGATATTCTTCCTTAATGGCGCTATCTGCAATTTCATCATTACTGCTGTATTCCAGACCATCTATAAACAGTGCCGCAATACAGGCGATATCCCGATACTTCGCATTTTCCAGATACACCGTATAGGTATCCAAGTGGCTTTTTACTTCTGTCGGCTTATGCACAATCGCCGCCGTCTGTCCGTCCTGATATAAACAAAGATAATGCCGGTCCGTTCCCAATCCGATTTCATACAGCTGATACTCTCTATCGTAAAACTGTATTTTATAATAGTCATATCCCACGGATACAAATAATATCTTTTTCTGACAGACCTCTGCCGTATAAAGACCTCCCACCGGCCGGTTATGCTCTGAAATACCGTACATCAGTTCATTCTTTTCGCCTTCTCTTTCCTGTAAGACCGGCTCAAAGGACAGCGTATACGCATTTTGTCCCGCAAATACGATTTCCGTGGAAATGTGATTCAGCGATGTGCATTTTGCCAGCGTTTCCCCTGTGGCAGTATCTTCGATTTTAAATTCCGGCTCGGCACCAAACTGTGTCTGCTTAATATTTAGAATCATAATCCTCCAAAAATGAATGTTTCTGACCGTTTTGTTTATAAGCAACAATAGTATTCAGATTGACATTTTCCACGCTTCGGAATATGTTCTTTTCAATGTACGGACTTTTCGCGCTTAATTCTTTAATCAGCGCCTTAATTTCCGCACGCTTTGAACCTTTCTCCGTTCCGCCGCAGGAAGCACAGCTTTCCGTAAAGCGGCATGCACACTGGATAAACTGTAAATGATTGTAATCTCTCCAGCGGATAATATCTTCTTCGCGCACCAGATATAACGGACGGATTAACTCCATGCCTTCAAAATTCGTACTGTGCAGCTTTGGCATCATGGTCTGAATCTGTGCCCCGTAGAGCATACCCATTAAAATGGTTTCGATAACATCATCAAAGTGGTGTCCCAGCGCAATCTTGTTACAGCCAAGCTCTTTTGCCTTACTGTACAGGTAGCCGCGGCGCATACGCGCACACAGATAGCACGGTGACTGTTCCTCTGATGCAACAATATCAAAGATTTCCGATTCAAATACCGTAATCGGCACATTTAAAAACTGTGCATTGTCTAAAATAACCTGATAATTAAACGGATTGTAGCCCGGATTCATTACCAGATATACAACTTCAAAATTCTGCTGTCCGTGGCGCTTTAATTCCTGAAAAAGCTTTGCCATCAGCATGGAATCTTTTCCGCCGGAAATGCAGACTGCAATCTTGTCGCCGTCTTTAATCAGTTCATACTCATTAATCGCCTTTGTAAACGGCCGCCAGATTTCCTTTCGGAACTTCTTTACAATACTGCGTTCCACATCGGCACAGCACTGTTCCTTTAAATCCTCCTGACGCATAACTGTGCGAAGCTTTAACCGCAGATATGCACGGAATCCGTCCTGTATACTGTATACTTCATAGCCTTCTTTTTCAAAATCCTCTGCCAGTGCATCACTTTGCTGTCCTGTATGGCACAGCAGGTAAACAGGTGTCTGATCCTTTGTGAGTTCTTTTATCTGCTGTTTGAGCGTTTCACTGTCCATATGAAGGGCTCCGGGCATCGTTTCCTTGTCAAACGCTTCTTTTTCCCGGATATCTATTACCAGTTTTTTTCTGGTATCCGCTTCGTATTCTTCCATTGTTTTCCGAAACATACTTACTCCTTACATTTGCAATTATCCACTTATCATACCACTGTGCCGGAAATAATTCAATATTACTGTACGGAAATCACCTTGTAATCCTGTGCTTCCACAGCTTCTTTTAAAACTTCATCAGAAACTGCACTCTCCAGTGTTACAACTGCTGTTCCCGCTTCATGGCTTACAACCGCTTCTTTCACCTGCGGAAGAGCTTCCAGTGCCTTTTTTACTCTTGCCTCGCAGTGTCCGCACATCATTCCTTCGATTGTTAATGTTTTTTCCATTTTCTTGTCCTCTACTTTCTTTTTTGTTTTTATTTTTTTATCTTTTTCTGCATTGTGTACAGAGAAAAGATTTAAGCGTAACGCATTGGTTACTACGCAGAAGCTTGATAAACTCATTGCCGCAGCACCAAACATCGGATTTAACTTCCAGCCGAATAACGGAATCCATACACCCGCCGCCAGCGGAATTCCGATGACATTATAAAAGAATGCCCAAAACAGGTTTTCATGAATGTTCCTTAATGTTGCACGGCTTAAACGGATTGCCGCCGGAACATCGCTTAAACGGCTTTTCATCAGTACAACATCTGCCGCATCAATTGCAATATCCGTTCCCGCACCGATTGCAATACCGATATCCGCCCTCGTAAGCGCCGGTGCATCGTTAATGCCGTCACCGACCATTGCAACCCTGCCGTCACGTTTTAAGCGGCTGATAACACTGTCTTTTCCGTCCGGCAGTACATCGGCGATGACTTCATCTACGCCTGCCTGTGCGCCGATTGCCTTCGCTGTCCGCTCATTATCGCCTGTCAGCATGACAACACGGATTCCCATGTTCTGCAACTGTCTGACGGCTTCCGGACTGTCTTCTTTTATAACGTCCGCAACCGCAATGATTCCAAGCAGTTTATCATCTTTTGCAAAAAACAGCGGTGTCTTTCCCGCATTTGCAAGCTTTTGGGACTGCTCCTGCATTTCCTGTGAAATGTCGGTGCGTGTGCTGATAAATTTGTAATTGCCGCCCGACAATACTGTATTTTCATATTCTGCCGTCAGTCCGTTTCCCGGAAGGGCCGTAAAGTTATTCACTTCAAAAATATCTGTCTGCGCTGCTTCGGCATATGCCAGTACTGCCTTTGCCAGCGGATGTTCGCTCTTTTTTTCCAGTGCATACGCAAATGAAATCAGTTCTTTTTCCGTGACACCTTTATTGCAGATAACGTCTGTGACCTTTGGTTCACCGGTTGTAATGGTTCCGGTCTTATCCAGTGCCACAATCTCAATCTTTCCCGCTTCTTCCAAGGATACCGCCGTCTTAAATAAGATACCGTTTTTTGCGCCCATGCCGTTGCCTACCATAATCGCAACCGGCGTTGCCAGTCCTAATGCACACGGACAACTGATAACCAGCACGGAAATTCCTCTTGCCAGTGCAAATCCGACACTCTGTCCCGCAAACAGCCACACAATGATGGTTACTGCCGCAATCGTAATAACTGCCGGTACAAAGATACCGGATACTTTATCGGCGACCTTTGCAATCGGTGCTTTTGTTGCCGCCGCATCGCTGACCATCTGGATAATCTGTGACAGTGCCGTATCTTCCCCGACTCTTGTCGCTTCACATTTTAAATAACCGGACTGGTTGATTGTTGCCGCGGATACCAGATCGCCTGCCGCTTTATCCACAGGAATACTCTCTCCTGTCAGTGCCGATTCATTAACTGCACTGCTGCCTTCCAATACTTTTCCGTCTACCGGAATATTTTCTCCCGGACGTACAATAAAGATGTCGCCTTTCTGTACCTGCTCAATGGAAACTTCCGTTTCCACACCGTCTTTTAACAGCACTGCCGTTTTCGGCGCTAACTTCATCAAACCCTTTAAAGCATCGGTTGTTTTCCCTTTAGAATGGGCTTCAAGCATTTTACCGACCGTAATCAGTGTCAGAATCATTGCCGCCGATTCAAAATAAAATTCGTGCATATAGTGCATAACACCGTCCATATTGCCATGCACCTGTGCATCGGTCATGGCAAACAGCGCATATGTGCTGTATACAAATGCCGCAGCCGAGCCTAATGCCACAAGCGTATCCATATTCGGTGCTTTGTGAAACAGACTCTTAAAGCCGCTGATGAAAAACTTCTGGTTAATCACCATCACCGCAATCGTTAAAAGCATCTGAATCAGCCCCATGGCGATATGGTTATCGGCAAGCACCGCCGGAAGCGGCCAGTCCCACATCATATGCCCCATGGAAAAATACATCAGGACAATTAAAAACACCAGCGATGACAGCAGTCTTTTCTTTAAAACAGGGGTTTCCCTGTCTTTTAACAGCTCCTCATCACCAAATGAACTGCCAGCCGCCGAACTGCCGTTTTTGGTGTTTTCTGCCGCTTTGCTTCCCTTTTTGGAAGCACCGTATCCGGCATCTGTGACGGCTTTTACAATATCCTGTTCCGATGCCGTGCCTTCTACGCCCATTGAATTGGTCAGAAGACTTACGGAACACGATGTTACGCCCGGCACTTTGGATACGGCTTTTTCCACACGCGTACTGCATGCCGCACAGCTCATGCCTGTTACTGTATACTGTTCCATTTTATTATTCCCTCCAGTCTTTATGATATCCGGTGGGTAGAAGTAAAAACCTTGCGCCCCGGCACCATTTTATTCGCTTTATTCATGTTATTTATATCTTTTGTTACTTCATTAATTTCTGCAAAACTTTTACAAGCTCGTCTACCGTTTCTTCTTTTCCTGCACGGATATCATCTGTGACACAAGTCTTGATGTGATTGGCAAGCAGCACTTTATTAAAGCTGTTCAGCGCCGCATTGGCCGCCGCCACCTGAATCAGAATATCCGGACAATACGCATCCTTTTCAACCATGCCTTTAATTCCACGGATCTGACCCTCTATTCTGTTTAAACGGTTAATTAAATCCCGGTACTCTTTTTCCGAGCGTTCTTTATGTTTATGACAACAGCTCATTTCTTCTTCCCGCATATTTTCTCCATTTCTACTACAATATATTTGAACTTTATTTTTAATTACATATTATACCCCTGCGGGGTATATGTCAAGTCCATTTTCAAGAAAATATCCGTAATAGAATAAAAAATTTTCAAAAAAATTTGACAAATTCATTTTTTATGCTATGATAACAGACAGAGTGTTCGTCAGTAAGACCGCACGAAGGGGTACACCACCGCGGGTGTAGCTTTCCTTTCGTGCGGTCTTTTTTATTTTATAACAAGACTTTTACCCGGATATGCCGGACACATCAGCGGGTTATCAAATCTACAGACAGGAGGGTTTTCCATGATTCAGATTAACGGAAACGAAGCCATGCAGGCAGACGGCATGAGCATTGCAGATTATCTGCTGTCCGAAGGATATGTGCTGTCCCACATTGCCGTTGAACGCAATGAAGTGATTGTCAGCAAAAAAGATTATGCCGATACACGGATTCAGGACGGCGATGTTATCGAAATCGTGCAGTTTATGGGCGGCGGCTGATAAACATTTTCACAACACGGCTAAATTCTAAATTAAAACAGAGCAGTCAGACTGCTCGGAAACGGAGAAAAATTATGATTGAAAATGATACATTTACATTGGGAGGACATACCTTTTCTTCCCGCTTTATCTTAGGTTCCGGTAAATACAATCTGGACTTAATCCGCGCAGCCGTATCCGATGCCGGTGCGCAGATTATCACGCTGGCTGTCAGACGTGCCAATACCAAAGACAGCGAAAATATTCTGGACTATATCCCGGAGGGTGTCACACTGCTTCCGAATACGTCCGGTGCCAGAAATGCCGACGAGGCTGTCCGCATTGCGCGCCTTGCACGGGAAATGGGCTGCGGTGATTTTGTCAAAATCGAAATTATGCACGACTCTAAATACCTGCTTCCTGACAACTACGAAACGATTAAGGCAACTGAAATTCTTGCAAAGGAAGGATTTATCGTTATGCCGTATATGTACCCTGACTTAAATGCCGCCAGAGATTTAGTCAATGCAGGCGCCGCTTCCATCATGCCGCTTGCCTCTCCGATTGGCTCTAATAAGGGACTTGCAACCAAAGAATTTATTCAGATTTTAATTGATGAAATTGACCTCCCGGTTATCGTGGATGCCGGTATCGGAAAGCCTTCACAGGCATGTGAAGCTATGGAAATGGGTGCCGCCGCTATCATGGCAAATACCGCGATTGCAACTGCCGGAAATATTCCTGAAATGGCAAAAGCTTTCGGTCTTGCAATTGAAGCCGGACGGCGTGCCTACCTTTCCGGTCTTGGACGTGTATTAAATAAAGGCGGCGAAGCTTCCGACCCGCTGACCGGATTTTTACATAACTAATTTTTAGAAAAGAGGTCTTATTTTATGGACACCAATCAAAAGGAAAATGATTTTATTATTCAGAACGGCAAATTAAGTCCTGCCGCTTTAAAACGAAAAACAGAACTGGAAAATAATCCGGCTTCCCGTACAGACCACATGGCATATCTGCCGGACATGGAGCAGATTTCCTCCGATATCCGTGATAAGGTGCTTGCTGCCATGAACGCTTATGAGCCGGACAAATATACTGCGCGCGATGTCTTAGCTGCACTTTCCCACGACCGCTGCAGTATTGAGGACTTTAAGGCACTGCTCTCCCCTGCCGCAGAACCGTTTCTGGAAAAAATGGCACAGCGCGCCGAGCGTGAAACGCGTAACCACTTCGGTAATTCTACCTACATTTTCACACCGCTGTATATTGCAAATTACTGTGAAAATTACTGTGTTTACTGCGGTTTTAACTGCTATAACGATATTCACAGAAAACAGCTTTCCATGGAAGAAATTGAGCATGAAATGAAGGTTATCGCCGATTCCGGCATTGAAGAAATTCTGATGCTGACGGGCGAGAGCAAATCAAAGAGCAGCATTACCTATATCGGCGATGCCTGCCGTCTTGCCAAAAAATATTTCAGAAATGTGGGTCTTGAAATTTATCCGTGCAATACAAAGGATTACGCTTATCTGCATGAATGTGGTGCAGACTATGTGACTGTTTTTCAGGAAACTTATAATGCCGACAAATATGAAACGCTTCATCTCATGGGACACAAACGTGTCTTCCCATACCGCTTTGAAGCACAGGAACGTGCTTTAATGGGCGGTATGCGCGGTGTCGGATTTTCCGCTCTGTTAGGTCTGTCTGACTTCCGTAAGGATGCGCTTGCCACGGCACTGCACGTATATTATCTCCAGCGCAAATATCCGCATGCGGAAATGTCTTTGTCGTGTCCGCGGTTACGGCCGATTATTAATAATGAAAAAATTAATCCGCTGGATGTACATGAAAAACAGCTCTGTCAGGTTTTATGTGCATACCGCATTTTTCTGCCATATGCCGGAATTACCGTATCATCAAGGGAATCGGCTTCTTTCAGAAACGGTATTATCAAGATTGCCTGCACCAAGGTATCTGCCGGTGTCAGCACCGGTATCGGCGATCATGAAGCCAAATATGAAGGCAGTGAAGAAAAAGACTGCGGTGACGAGCAATTTGAAATTGCCGACACCCGCAGCTTAAAACAAATGTATAACGATATTGAACCGCAGGGTTTGTGGCCGGTCTTAAATGATTATCTGTATGTGTAGTATCTACGGATACACCGGTACTTTCCGACAGGAAAGCATTTTTCCAATCTTCCTGTATATCATCTGTTTCGTCTGCCGATTCGGCAGTCGAAACTTTTTTAGTCTGTTTTTTCTTTTCGGCATCTTCCTTTGTTTCGGGAAGTTCCTGATAATCCGATGTTTTCTTAAACTCCTTTAAAACATCATCATATGCGGCATACAGCATCTGCTTTGCCGGGTCATCATCGCTGATATGAAACATCGCTTCACTGTAAACGTCCTGCACTTCCTCTTTTGAATGACAGTGCTTGATTCGCTCCTCCAGTGCCTGCCGCTGAATCTGCACCCGCTCCACATACGGATACAATGCCGGATAATGAATTTTGATATAACGCATTTCCTCAGCCGACAGCTTCTTGCCGGAATACACTTTATTCATTACTTTTCTGTCATAAGAGCTTTTTTGTGCATCTGTCATGCCCGAAGTCGGATCTAGCATATCCTTAATTTTTTCTGTTATCGCACTGACCTGTTCATAAGCACATTTTTTTAACTGCAAACCGGCAACCCATCTGGCACTTTCCGCATCCGTAACTCCGGTCTGTCCTGTGGAAACGGTCGTCTTTTTCTTTGTTCCTGCGCTTTCTCCGGTACTTTCTACACCTGACACCTCTGTATTCTGTGTATTTTGTGCCTTATTTTCTGTCTGCATCTGCACGTTGGTTTCCTGTGTATCGGTGTTTAAAACTTTAAACTGTACTGTCTGCATGGCTTTCTCCTCTTTTTTGTAAACTGCTGTTTCTGATTCTCACTTTTATATAAAAAGTATCGGCGGAAATGACGATTTTCTTGAGTTTTTATGGCAAAAGCCTTATACTTTGAAAAAACAGCTTACACAGCAGAATGGAGTTTTTTATGGATACTCAGATTCAACAAACCTTTGAACAGTTAAAACAGACCATTTCCGTTTCCACTTCCCCGTTCCATACCGCAAAAGAAGCCATGCGCAGGCTTAATGAAGCTGGCTTTGTAACACTGGACTGGGACAGCACATGGGAACTGGTTCCGGGCGGAAAATATGCCGTCTGCCCGTTTGGTACAACGGTTTTCGGCTTTCAAATCGGCACAGACCTTTCCGATACCCCGGTATGGAAGCTTTCCTCTTCACATATTGACAATCCGGGATTTCGTATCAAATACAATCCGGTCGTTTCCTCTAAAAACGGCTGCCGCTTAAATACAGAAGTTTACGGCGGTGCAATTTACAGTACATGGCTTGACCGTCCACTCTCAATTGCCGGACGGATTGCGTTAAAAAATCCACAATCTGCACACCCGCGCATGAAACTGGTGGACTTTAAACGCCCTGTGGCAGTCTTGCCGAATCTTGCCATTCATTTAAACCGTGCCATGAATGACGGTGTCGCCCTCAATGCACAGACTGATCTGCTTCCAATCTGCGGTATGGACGAACACATGGACACCGCTGCATTTCTTCAGATTCTTGCAGATGAAACCGGTGAAAACCCGGAGGATATTTTATGCTTTGATTTGTCCGTATACCACTATGCAGAACCGGTGCGCACCGGATTTTCCGGCGATATGTTTATGGCACCGCGCATTGACAACATTTCTTCGGTACAGGCATGCCTGACCGGGCTGATTGAAGCCAATCCGTCAGACGGTATTTGTGTAACTGCCCTGTTTGACCATGAAGAAATCGGAAGCCGCAGTAAAAACGGTGCCAACGGCAATCTCCTTTCCTATACTTTGGAGCGTATCTGCAATGCCCTTAATATTTCAAGAGAAAACTTTTTGCAAAGCCTTGTACACAGTTATTATCTTTCTTTGGACGTTGCGCACGCAATACACCCGGCGCACCCTGAAAAATCGGATATTACATCTGCCATGCCGTTAAACCGCGGCTTTGCCATTAAGGCTTCCGCAAAACACGCATATTGCAGTGATGACGATATGACCGGCGTGATTTTACAGCTTGCCGCCCGTCATCATATTGCCTGCCAGCAAAATCATATGCGCTCTGACATACCGGGCGGTAGTACCGTCGGCCCAATGGTCGCCGCAAATCTTCCGATGTGCAGTGCCGATATCGGTATTCCAATTTATGCAATGCACTCTGCCATGGAAACTGCGGGAATGAAAGACCAGTATGACTTAGAAGCTTTTATGAAAGCATTTTATAAGGAATTGTAATGATTATAATTTACTTTTTGATATGTTTTGGGACTTTCTACATGATAATAAAACACTGTTATCGCAAAAGCCATTACAAAATGTCTTTGCGGTAACAGTCTTTATCTTATTATTTATCATATCATTTATAATATTATTCACGATGACAGACTGTCATCGTAGATAAAAGATTTAAAATATAAAATTTACACAGGAAGAATAAACCTTTTTCCGTCTATATCCGATACTTTTAACGTGACGTCATACACTTTTTGTATGAGTTCACCCGTAAGTATCTGCTGGGGACTTCCCTGCGCAATACATTTTCCGGCTTTTAACGCAACAATTTCATCGCTGTAATACAACGACTGATTGACGTCATGGAGTACCATAATAATCGTAAACCCATATTCTTCATTTAACCTGCGAATCAGCCGCAGAATCTGAAGCTGATAGCGGATATCCAGATACGTTGTCGGCTCGTCCAACAGCAGAACCTTTGCATCCTGCGCCAGTGCCATTGCAATCCACACACGCTGTTTCTGTCCGCCGGAAAGCTGGCTGACCGTCTTATCCTTGTGCTTTGTGGTATTGGTAATTTCAAGCGCCCATTCAATCCGCTCCATATCCTTTGCTTTGTCAAACGGAACGCCCATTTTGTGATACGGAATCCGTCCGTAAGATACCAGCTTTTCCACAGTTAAATCCGGCGGCGCCGTATTATACTGATGTACCACGGCAACCGACTGTGCAAACTGCTTCTGCCTGATTTGTGCAATATCCTCTCCCTGTAATAAAATCTTTCCACCTGCCGGTTTTAAATTTTTCGTCATCAACTGGAGCAGCGTAGATTTTCCACAGCCGTTTGGTCCAATCATCGTTGTGACAATGCCTTCATGAAATGACAGATTCAGGTTGTTAAGCACCTCATGTTTATCATAGGCAAATGACAGATTTTCTATTTCAAATACGTTCTTTTTCTCTTTATTATTTTGCATATCCCTGCTTTGACCTCCTAAGCAACAAGATAAAAAACGGTCCGCCTACAACAGACATAATCACGGAAGCACTGATTTCATACGGTGCGGCAACCGTTCTTCCGACTGTATCCGCAAGAAGCAGTACAGCCGCACCAAGCAGAGCTGAATACGGCACGAGCGTTTTGTGACTGCTGCCCACCAGCAGTCTTGCAATATGCGGAACAATTAACCCCAAAAAGCTGATTGCCCCGATAACGGCTGTTGAAATCGCGGCAAGCAGTACCGCAATCACGGAAATCACCATACGGCTTTTTGCCACGGATACACCGATAGAGCGCGCCGTTTTATCTTCCAATGCCAGTAAATCACACTGTCCCGAAACAACCACTGCGGCAATCAGTCCAACCACCACATAGCCGATTAACGTTTTAAAATCTGTCCACGTTTTCATCGTGATATTGGCATTGACAATGCTTGCCGCTCCGGAATAACTGTTGCCCGTGCCTGAATTAAATGCACTCATCAGTCCCGTAAACATTGCATTGACCGCCACACCGACTAAGATAATGCGAAGCGGCGATAAACCGTCCTTCCACGACAGGACATATACCAGAAAAAATGCGGCAAGACCGCCTAAAAATGCCGCCGCCGGTGTGAAAAAGTACAATGACGGACAAAATGCCGTAAGCAGTACTGCCGTAAGGCTCGCACCCGAACTGACACCGATAATACCGGGGTCTGCCAGCGGATTTTTCATGACTGCCTGCAAAAGCACACCGGATACTGCTGTTGCCGCGCCGCCCGCCATTGCAATAAAGATTCTCGGAAAACGCAAATCATAAATCGTTGCGACATTTTCATCATACGCGACAAACAGCCCGCTAAATAACTGTTTTGCCGACACCTTCAGACTTCCCGTATTTGCCGCCCACAAAAACAAAAGCAAGAGTGCTCCTGCCGTCAAAATATAAGACAACACTATTTTTTTCTTTTCCATTTTTTTCTCTACTTTCCGCTGTATTTCCAGCATTTTAAAATAACAGTGTAAATATTGCCGTACTCTCCGGCATGTGCATAATCCCCACGGAGCAGGTCATTTTCAGACACACACTTCCGTGAAAAATCCTGCCGGAATCGCTTCCGATATTGACAAATTCAAGCACGCTTGCCGGAAATGAAATCAAATCGCCGTTTCGCTGTGCTTCACAAAATTTTGACCCGTCAAAATATTTCAGACATTTAATCTTTCCGCTCATTTTTCTGCCCGTCATCGCGGAATATTTCTCGACCCGCTGTGCCTTTAACAAAATCATGCCCCTGCCGTCCGTGACCGACAGCGTACAGGGATGTATAAAGCCTTCGTTGGACATGGAAATGTTGCTGCCGTTTTTCACGGTTTCCCTGTATATAATAAACGGAAGCAGATATTGACCGTCCCGCAGTCCGTTGCACAAAATCGTGCCGTCAAACCGTTCATATGTACGAAGCAGATGCTTCATGCGGTACTGTTCTTCCATACTGCGAATCACTTCAAAAGTTTCATCCGAGCAGTACATGGATAAATACAGTGCGTCATTACATGCCTGCGCCTCTGTCACGCCTTCATAAATCAGATGATTTGTTGCAATGTCCATCCGCTCCGCGTATTTACGCGCCGTCTGTTCACCCAGCTTTTCAAGCCGCGGATGTCTTGAATCCATGCGATTCAAATAACCGTCCTTCTCCAGCGCCGTAAATACCCGGCTCACCGTATATTTTTCTACACCGAGTGTCTTAGACAGATTGGTTACATTGCAGTTTTCCGGTGACATTTTTAATAAACTGACTAAGATTCGTATTTTTAAAAATTCTATCGAATCCAGCTTTCCCACTTCCCCTCTGATTCATTATTTACTTATTTGCTGATTCATTAATTCGTTGATTCACTTACTTGCTGTTTATTGTTTGTTATTTGTTAGTTATTGTTTTCTGGTTGCTCGTGTCTTGTTTGCCATCGCTACTCTCTGTTAGTTGTCGCTAATTCATGGGCAAAAAAAATTTATTACCTTTAGACTTTATATTTGTCGTCTTTTTATTTTGGTTAGCTTCGGCTAACTTCTATAGTATAAATGTCTGGGTTTGAACTGTCAATGTGCGTTTTGATAACTTTTCTCATTATGTTTTAATAGCTTTTTTATTCTGCATTTTGAGGATGGACTCTGAACAGTTACTTTAACATTAAAAATTGCCACACAAGCACTGTTTTTGTCTTTTACGACATTGACAACGCTTATGCGGCAGTTTCAGAGTTATAATTTGCAATATTCTATTATATGCTCTGTTTTATTCTGCAATTTTCTTGTCTGTTTCCAGAATATGATGTACCAGCCAGTCTGTTAAGAATGTAAGTACTTCCTGAATGACTTCCTCAGAATTTTCATCTAAATGTTCTAAATCCAGTTCATCTAACTTCTGACAGAACTGGTCATGCTGTACCTTCTGCATGAACATTCCTTTGTAATTAATGCTTTTCATGTATTCTTCTTCATGCTGGAAATGAATCTTTGTATAATCTCTCAATTCATTTAAAATCTTAGCGATGTGGTCATATTTATCCGGTATAAATTCATTTTTATATAATTCATACGCTTCATCTGCGATTTCAAAAAGCTTCTTATGCTCCTCGTCAATCTGAGCAATTCCTGTATAATATTCCGGTTTCATCTCGTACATTGTCTTTTCCTCCAATTCCGGCGGCTGCCAGGCTATTGATGTATTTTATGTATTTGTACAGCCTGTCTTTACCTGCTTCTTAATGTTTTTATTACAATAACATAAATAGCTGGTGATGTCGAATGGTTTTTGGGGAAATATGTGGATAAGCTGTTTTTTTATTGCTACATTTCATCAAATAGCGGTTTATTCCTTGTGTTTTGGACCTTCGTGGCTTTTAATACATCTCATGTTAAAGTTTATCATATACACATACGTATTCTGTGATAGAGCCATCCATTGATGTCATCTATGTTGTTCTTCATACTTGCAATTCCGTAGTAGTTAAGCCATCCCCTCGCATACACCTTGATTTTCTCAAGGCTTAGCTTGATTGACTGCCATCGTTTACGGGAAGATAACTCTTTCAGTCTAGACTTGAACTTCTTCCATGACTTCAGATGAACTCTGACATAAATGCCTTTTCCGTTCCTTCCCAATGCAAAGCCAAGGAATTTAAAATTTCGGATTGCAAACACGCTGACAGTACGGCTCTTTTCTCGGTTGACTGTAAGTTTCAGCCTCTCCTCAAGATATTTTGTACTGCTTTCCAAGAGTCTCTCTGATGCACGCCTGCTCTTTGCAAGAAGCACGATGTCATCTGCATATCTTATGCATGGAACACCTCTTTTCAGGAATTCCTGGTCGAACTCATTGAGGTAGACATTTGCCAGCAATGGTGATAGGTTTCCACCTTGTGGTGAGCCTTCCTCTGTGTCAATGACCACTCCGTTTTCCATTACACCGCTCTTCAAATAGCGCTTTATCAACTGTACTACACGTTCATCTTTTACATTCTTCCGGAGAAGATTGATGAGAATTTCGTGATTAAGAGTATCGAAGTACTTTGACAAGTCAAGGACTACAGCAAATGTATAGCCTTGTTCTGCATACTCCTTAACCTTAAGTATTGCATCTTTTGCACTTCTGTTCGGACGATAGCCATAGCTACCATCTGCAAACAGCGGTTCATAGATTGGCACTAACTGTTGGGTTATTGCCTGTTGAAGTGTACGGTCTACCACTGTTGGTATGCCAAGCTTTCGCACACCACCATCTGGTTTGGGAATCGTGGCTCGTCTTACTGGAGATGGAGTATACTTTCCACGATAAATGCGGTCGGTTATCTCTTGTTGATGTTCCTTTAGATATGGAAGAGCCTCCTCAATGGTCATGCCATCAATTCCCGGTGCTCCCTTGTTTGCCTTAACTCTCTTATACGCTCTGTTAAAGTTGTCTTTATACAGTATCGCTTCCAAAAGTCTCGGCTGTGCACTGTCTCTTTCTTTCCATATCCGATTGAATGACCTGGACGCTTTCACATACCCTTCATGTTCCGCATTATCTCTTTGCGAACAGCCATTGTTTTCAATGTTTTCTGCCATAGACGGTCATTCCTCCTTTCTCGGTCATACTCAAGACTCCTACTGATTCGGTCCTTCACCTCGAACGGATCTTGTTCCGTTTGGCTACTATGACCTCTGCTGACTTCTGTGCGTTCAGCATTGCTTTATGCAATGGTTACCTCTTTCAAGGCG
>OGEA01000530.1_pt1 | contig 25020 bp, 28 predicted proteins | sample 1570531 | NCBI WGS metagenome assembly OGEA01 (sample SAMEA2581973, study PRJEB24529) | metagenome | biome: Human gut stool | place: China | collected 2011 | reverse complement strand
AGAGCGGAGCTTGTTCCCGCAATTTACGAATATATTGAAAATCATATGAAAAATGTTTTTATATCACCGCACCCTGTAAAAAACGAGAAATTTGAAGAATTATCCATATCTTCTCTCGGCGAGCATACAAGAGCATTTATAAAAATCGAGGACGGCTGTAACCGCTTCTGCTCATACTGCATTATTCCTTTTGCGAGAGGCAGAGTTCGTTCAAAGAGCATAGAGGCACTTAAAGCCGAAGTGGAAAAAATCGCAAACAACGGTTATCTTGAGGTTGTGCTTGTAGGTATTAATCTTTCCGCATACGGTCAGGACGAAGGACTTAACCTTGCCGATGCCGTAGAATGTGTGTGCGCACAAGAGGGAATTGAGCGTGTCAGACTTGGTTCTGTTGAGCCGGAGCAAATGGACGAACCGATGATAAAAAGGCTTGCCGCTCAACCTAAGTTTTGCCCGCAGTTCCACCTTTCACTGCAGAGCGGCTGCGACAACACATTAAAAGCAATGAACAGACATTACGATACCGCCGAGTACAGCAAGATTGTATCTAACATCAGAAAGACATTTGACAATTCTTCAATAACCACCGATGTTATGGTAGGTTTTGCAGGCGAAACCGAAGATGACTTTAAAGATTCTATGAATTTTGTAAAGCAGACAGGCTTTGCAAAGGTACATGTGTTCCCGTATTCAAGAAGAAAAGGCACGGTTGCCGACAAAGCGCCTAACCAGATAGCGCCGAATATCAAGGAGCAGAGAGCCAAAGAGATGGGCGAGCTTGTTGCCGAGTCAAGAGCGGAATTTCTGAAAACACAGGTCGGTCTTACTGAGTCTGTGCTTATTGAGCGCCTGCGCCATGGCTACCTTGAGGGTTACACAAAAAACTACACACCTGTTCATATTATATCCGACGACGAAAACCTTTGCGGTCAGATTGTGAATGTTAAAATTACATCTGCCGAAAATGATTACTGTATGGGTACTGTTGTTTGATTTTTGGCATCTAAATTATTGCTCATAGCCTTTGTAAGATTAGCAATTTCCGTACTTGCGTTTTCGTCTTCAAGTGCGGAGTATGAGTAGAGCATAATTCCGCTGACTTTTTCGTTATTAACAGCTGTTTTATATTCGTCAGCAAGAATATTGTTGCTGTAAAGCCAAGTGCCCTCGTCGGCATCGCTGTTTGCTTTATAGCCTGCCAATCCGACATATAGTTTTACCGATTTATTAATATCAAGCTCAGACCATGCGGTGAGGGAATCTTCAAATGTCAATGCGGGATTGTCAAGGCTGTAATAAAGCTGCGGGCAGATATAGTCCACAAAACCTTTGCAGATACACCATGTTTTTACATCGGCGTAAATCTGTGCATTGTTGTCAATATTGCCTTGCGGAGAAATGCCGAAATCAACATCATTGCTGATTTTATGTATTGCCCTGTAAGTATCACAAATCAGCGTGTTTACATTGGCAAGCCGCCAATTATCAATTGACATACAGTTCATTTCGCCTACGGTTTCCACATACTCGGCATATTCCGTATCGTCAAAATCACTGTCTTGCGTGGGATAAAAATAATCGTCAAATTGTATTCCGTCAACATCGTAATTCCTTACAATTTCGGTTACACCGTCGATTATAAGGTTTCGTGCCATTTTGTTTGCGGGATTTAAAAAAATTCCGTTTTCGGTTTCTTCACCTATTTCGTTGTCAATCACATACGGATTGGTTTCACTCAAGGCTTGCGGAGTGCTGTCTGTGCTGATTCTGTACGGGTTCACCCATGCGTGAATATCAAGGTCAAGCTGCGAACAGACCTCGCACATTACCTCAAGTGCGTCATAACCCGGATTTACTCCCTGTTCGCCGCTCAAAATATGCGAATAAGGGAAAAACTTTGAATCGTACAGTGCGTCACAAAACGGACGGACTTGTACTATAAGCGTGTTAAATCCTGCATTTTTGCTGTTGATTGCTATATTTTTAAATTTTTCTCTGAATGAGGCTTCACTTTTGTCCGTTTCGTTCTGCATATCAAGTTCTATGTAAGAAACCCACACGCCACGCATTTCTTTTTCGGCTTTTTTCGGCTGCTCATCGACAGCACTGTCGATTGTGGCAGTGTCAACCGTTGCGGTTGAGGTTGGTTTTACTTCGTTTTTCACCGAGTAAGCTCGTGCCACAAGGGCGGTTATCAGCAGAACGGCAGATACAATTACAGGTGCAAGTTTTTTTACAGACATCTAAATCCTTCCTTTTGAGGTGTAATATGGAAATTTATTCACAATTGTTACTGATTTATCTTGTACTGATAAACCTTGTATCAATCATTGTAACAATATCAGATAAAGTAAAAGCAATTAAAAGAAAGTGGAGAATTCCCGAAAGCACCTTGCTTTTGCTTTCAGCGCTCGGCGGCAGTGTGTCTATGTATATAACTATGCTGATTATCCGCCACAAAACCAAACATCCGAAATTTATGGTTGGTATTCCCGTAATTTTTGCACTTCAATGTGTTTTAGCATTTCTTATTTGGAGATATATCTATGCCTAATAAGCTCACTTTCACCGTTCCAACTGAATATGACGGAGTAAATGCGCTCAACTTTTTGCGCTCGTACTGCAAGCTTTCATCAAGAATGATAACACGATTAAAGCGTGAAAAAGACGGTATTTTGATGGACGGAAAAATTTTGCGAACGATAGATACTGTGTCGGCAGGAAAAACTGTAGAAATCAGTCTGCCCGATGAAAAAATCGGTATTGAGCCTGTCGAGGGCGAGCTTGACATTTTGTACGAAGACGACTATATTTTAATTGTAAACAAGCCGTATTCAATGCCTGTTCACCCTGTAAAACAGCACCAAAGCGACACGCTTGCCAATCTTGTGGCATTTTATGCGCAGAGCAAAGGTAAGGAGTTCACTTTTCGTGCCATAAACAGGCTCGATAAAGATACATCGGGAATAGTTTTCATTGCAAAAGACCGATATACGGCAAATGCTGTAAAATTTGCTCTTAATAAAACATATATTGCAGTCTGCTCGGGAATTATAAATGAAAACGGCACTGTAAATGCACCGATTGCGTTAAAAAAAGACTCCAAAATGGTGAGAGAGGTCACATCAGACGGCGCACCGTCCGTTACGCATTACAAAGTCCTTGTAAAGGGCGAAGACTGCACGCTGGTAAGTCTTGTGCTTGAAACAGGCAGAACGCATCAGATTCGCTGCCATATGGCATACCTCGGTCATCCGCTTGAGGGCGATGATTTGTACGGAGGCAGACTTGATAAAATTCAAAGGCAGGCTTTGCACTGCGGTAAACTTGATTTTGTGCACCCGATAACAAAACAGCCGATTACTGTCACTGCGCCGATTCCCGATGATATGAAAAATATTTCTCGGGAAATAAATGCCGCTCTCAAAAACAACATTGTTTTATAAAGTGTCCGCATCGGTCGGCAGGTAGTTGTAAACTTCTTTGTATGACTCAAGCTGTGCCTCGTTTTCGGGCTTGCTCGGAATTAGCCCTGTGCAGTCGTAGGTTGAATAAGCGTTCGCCATTTGGTCAAGACAGCGTTCAAGATTTTTATTTGCGTTTGCAAATTCATTTTCTTTTGCCGCATTATTTGTTTTATTTTTACTTTTCATAAAATCACCCCGTAGTTATTATTTTACGCAATGCCGTAATAATTCGGTGATATTTTTAATCTTGTCGATGAAATGTCGCAAATCGGCAAAAAGTTAGCCGTTTACGCAGAAAAAACTTTAAGTGCTAATTATATAGTATAAACCATAATATCTAAAAACATAACCTGTGTGAACAAGTATTTACACGATGCTTTACACACAGCTTTTCTTAAAAGGAAAGTTAGCTAAAGCTAATATAATAAAAATAACTTTAAAAGAAGTTAAGAAAATGATTAAAGTTACAAATTTATCGGAAAACGAGTTAAAGAAGATTGGCTTGGCTTTTGCTGTGTTTACCCGACCGATGATTGCTAAGTTATAAAAATACAATTGGATAATTTACAACTTGCGTTTGCTGTGATATAATTTTATTAACTGATTTTTTGTATTATTTTGCAGGGTACGGTGATAAAATGAAGAAAATCGCAGTCGGAATACTTGCTCATGTTGACTCGGGTAAAACCACGCTTTCAGAGGCGCTTATGTACTGTTCGGGCAATATTACAAAACTTGGCAGAGTTGACCACAGGGATTCTTTTCTCGACACATTTTCGCTTGAGCGTGACAGAGGCATTACCATATTTTCAAAACAGGCTGTAATGAAGTACAACGATACCGAATTTACTCTGCTTGACACCCCAGGGCATATTGATTTTTCAGCCGAGGCGGAGCGCACCTTGCAGGTTCTCGATTATGCAATTCTTGTAATCAGCGGTACAAACGGTGTGCAAAGTCACACTGCAACACTCTGGAAACTCCTTAAAAGATACAATGTGCCGTGTTTTATTTTTGTAAATAAAATGGATCTTGACGGTGCGGATAAACTTGCGGTTATGGCACAGCTTAGAACAAATCTTGATGAAAACTGCATTGATTTTACATACCGAAATACAGATGCTTTTCGTGAGAGCGTTGCTGTATGTGACGATAAAATTCTCGAGAAATTTTACGAAACCGACAGCGTTGAAAATTCGGATATTGTAAGAGCGATTAAACAGCGCAAAATTTTTCCGTGTATGTTCGGTTCGGCACTGAAGCTTGACGGCGTGCGTGAATTTATAGATTGCTTTGACTTATATACACAAATGCCCGATTATCCCGATGAATTCGGTGCGAAAGTCTTTAAAATCGCAGAGGATAATCAGGGCAACAGACTTACTTTTTTGAAAGTGACGGGCGGAAGTTTAAAGGTGCGTGAAGTGCTTAAGAGCGACAAAAATGTCAATGCCGAAAAAGTGAACCGAATCAGAGTGTATTCGGGAGAGAAATTCACTGCGATTGACGAGGCGGCGGCAGGTACTGTCTGCGCAGTAACAGGCATTACCTTTGCAAAACCCGGTGACGGGCTCGGTGCGCAAGCGGATTCCGATTTGCCAATGCTTGAGCCTGTTCTCACTTATCGTGTCGACCTTTTGGACGGAACAGACCCACACACTGCCCTTACAAAACTTAAGATTATAGAGGATGAAGATCCACAGCTTAATGTGGTTTGGAACAGCCGACTTGCGGAAATTCATATTCAGCTTATGGGCGAAATTCAGCTTGAAGTGCTCAAAAGTATAATTTACGAACGCTTTGGTATGAAGGTTGAATTCAGCACAGGCAGTATTATTTATAAAGAAACCGTTGAAAATACCATTGAGGGAGTAGGCCATTTTGAACCGCTCAAGCACTATGCGGAGGTTCATCTGCTTATAAAACCGCTTAAGCGTGGCAGTGGAATTATCATTAATTCACGCTGTAAAGAAGATTTGCTTGACCGTAATTGGCAAAGGCTTATTCTTACTCATCTTCACGAAAAAACGCACATCGGAGTGTTGACAGGTTCACCGATTACTGATGTTGAAATTACACTTGTATCGGGCAAAGCGCACGCAAAGCATACCGAGGGCGGAGATTTCAGACAGGCAACTTACAGAGCTGTAAGACAAGGCTTGCGCTCGGCAAAAAGCGTTTTGCTTGAACCTGTTTATGAATTTACGCTTGAAGTTCCCAATGAAAATATCGGCAGGGCGATGTCGGATATTCAGCGTATGAACGGTACATTTTCATCACCGGAAAGCAGGGGAGATGTTACGGTTTTGAGCGGCACCTGCCCTGTTTCGGAAATGGGAAGTTACACAAAAGAGGTTATGCAATACACTCACGGCAAGGGCAAACTTGCGTGTATTTTAAAGGGATATGAGCCGTGTCACAATGCAGAAGAAGTTATTGAAAGCATTGGTTATGACTGCGATGCCGACTTGGAAAATCCTTGCGGCTCTGTCTTTTGCTCGCACGGTGCAGGTTACAATGTGCCTTGGAATGAAGTTGCACAGCATATGCATTTACCGAGTATTCTTGAACCCGTTAAGGAGGACAGCGTAAGTACAAACAGCAAAAACGCCTTTGAAAAATGCAAGAATCAGGTCGATGTTTTTGCTCTTGACAAAGAACTTATGCAAATTTTTGAGCAGACTTACGGCCCAATTACTCATAAAAAAGCACCCGAAAAGCGAAAGGTTACTGCGGTTTCCGCAATAGATAAGGCGGCTGAAAAATTAATGAAAAATCCGCAGTACAACGGCACGGAATATTTGCTTGTAGACGGATACAATGTGATTTTTGCCTGGGAGCACCTCAAAGAATTGACGGAACGCAGTCTTGACGGTGCAAGGCAGGTGCTTATAAATATTCTTTGCAATTATCAGGGATACAGCAAGTGCAATCTCATTCTCGTATTTGATGCTTACCGTGTAAAAGGGCAGTACAGAGAAGTGGAAACCGTGAACGGAATCAGCATTGTTTACACCAAAGAGGCGGAAACGGCTGATATGTACATAGAGAAAGTATCGCATAAACTTGCGAAAAACAACAGAGTGCGTGTTGTCACTTCTGACGCACTTGAGCAAATGATAATTCTCGGAAACGGCGCATTGCGTGTATCCTCACTCGCTTTTCTTGAAGAAGTAAGACAGGCGGAAGAAGAAATCAGAAATATTATAAATAACGATTAAACGAAAGTTGGCAGAATACAATCTGTCGGCTTTTGCTTTGTGAAGTATTGACAAATATAAATAATGACAATATAATTAAATTGTTATTAATATTACTGATTTTTCAAGGTGATAAAATGGAATTTTTATGTGATACTAATTATATATTGTTCCCGACAAGCGATAACGCACAAAACAAAAGACTGTATTTTTATATTGACAATGAACTCGTTTATGATATAGTTTTAAAACTTGACAATGCTTCTCCCGATTATAAATTTCCTGTTGATTTAAAAAGATTTAAAGGTAAAAAAATAAAAATCACTTCGTCACCGATTGTCGATATTTGCTTTGATAAAGCCGAAGAAATCAGCTTTGAATATGACGGCAAATACAGACCGCTGGTTCATTTTACAGCCGCCAAGGGTTGGATAAATGACCCGAACGGACTTGTGTATGCAAACGGAAAATATCTAATGTATTTTCAGCACAATCCGGTTGCCACAACATGGGAAAATATGCATTGGGGCGGCGCAGTAAGTGATGACCTTATACATTGGCAGGAAATCGGAGATGTACTTTTTCCCGATAAAGACGGCACAATGTTTTCGGGCAGTGCAATAATTGACAAGAAAAATCTGACAGGATTACAGAGCGGTAATGAGCCTGCAATCTTATATTTTTATACTTCTGCGGGAAATACATCAGAAACCTCTAAAGGCAAACCGTTTACACAATGTCTTGCTTACAGTAATGACGGCGGCAAAACGCTGATTAAATATGACAAAAATCCTATAATTAAAAATATTATAAAGGAAAACCGTGACCCTAAAGTAATATACTGTGAACCTGATGACAGTTATATTATGGTGCTGTTCCTTGACGGTCACAGCTTTGCAATTTTAAAATCCAAAAATCTGCTTGATTGGTCGCAAATACAGGAAATTACATTACCCGACGATGGGGAATGTCCCGACTTTTATCCGCTTTGCGCAGACGGTGACAGCAAAAATATTAAATGGATATTTTCAGCCGCCTCCGACAGGTATTATATCGGTTCGTTTGACGGCAATAAATTTATTATTGAAACCGAACAAAAAAGACTGAATTTCGGTAATGCGTCATATGCCGCTCAATCCTGGTCGGATATACCTAACGGCAGAAGAGTGAGAACTGCTTTTGCGTCATTTGTAATACCGAATAATCCGTTTGGCAGTTGTCTTAACATACCGCAAAATATGACTATAAAAACAATTAACGGTGAACCGTATCTATCGGCATTGCCTGTAAAAGAATTTGAAACGCTTTATAAAAACAGAGATGTCAAAACCGATGTTGTGATTAATTCGGATATGCCGTTTATTAAGAGTATTCAAAGCAAAGCCTGCGATATTTCTGTTTCTGCAAGTGCGGAAAAATCTTTTTCTTTGGAGCTTTTCGGTCTTAAAATATCTTTTAATGCAGATGATAAAATATTGCAGTGCCTTGATAAATCCGCACCGCTTAAATGTGAGAACGGCACAGTAGATTTGAGAATAATTTTTGATACTTTATATACTGAAATTTTCGCTGACCTCGGCACTGTATTTATGGGTATGACATATATCGCCGACAGTAATCTGAACAGCTTGAGTATCGAATCAAAAAGCGCAACAATTCACAATATAAGAGTTTCCGAGTTAAATTCAATTCACTAAAAATTTTATTTACTGCTTGAATATATTAACAAAATGTGATATTATATATAAAGTCTATAAAATATTAAAAAATACGGAGGAAAATTATGTCTGTTTCATATATGACACACCCGCTTATCCGACACAAAATCACATTGCTCAGAAAAGAGAGCACATCTACAAACGAGTTTAGAAAACTTGTTGAAGAGATTGCTATGCTTATGGGATACGAGGCACTTTCTGACCTTGAAACACAGGAAATTAATATTAAAACTCCGCTTGAAGAGTCAAAACAGCCTGTAATTTCAGGTAAAAAACTTGCCGTAGTACCGATTTTAAGAGCCGGTCTTGGTATGGTAAACGGTATTCTCGCACTTGTACCGTCAGCAAGAGTAGGTCACATCGGACTTTATCGTGACCCTGTCACTCACGAGCCTCACGAATATTACTGCAATCTTCCCGAGCCGATCGACCAAAGACAGATTGTTGTTGTAGACCCTATGCTTGCAACAGGCGGTTCGGCAGTTGCCGCTGTAGATTACATCAAAGAGCACGGCGGTCAAAAAATTAAATTTATGTCAATTATCGCAGCGCCTAAGGGCGTTGAAACCCTTATGAAAGCGCACCCTGACATTCAGCTTTATGTTGGCGCACTCGATCGTGAACTTGACGATAACGCATATATCCGTCCGGGCCTCGGTGATGCCGGCGACAGAATTTTCGGTACTAAATAATAAAAAACGCTGATAAATATAGGAGTAGCCATAAAAAACCGACCTTTCAAAAGTTAGATTTTCAGTATAACTTTTTGGGGCGGCTCAAATTTACGGTTACTCCTTTTTATGTCAGAGCAACTACCTTCTGAGCCGCAGGTCAATCCTCTTTGATATAATATAGTGTATAATGATACTGACCTGACAGCCGATATAGTTATACACAGAAATTGGAATGATATTTATTCTTACGGTCTAAATTATATTTGATTAAGGCGGACAGCATTTTTGTGCTGTCTGCTGTAAAACTAAATATAAAAATCTCGTCTATCCGATTGACTTTTATTAATTGATTTGATATAATAAATCTGTTAGTATGATATTTTTGAGTATCGCTAATTTGTCGCAAGAACACAAATTAATAGATATGCAGGTATGGCGGAATTTAAGTGAGTATCCAAATCTGTGATTTGGCAATACGAACTTATGCAAAATCTATTTTAATAGATTTTGCAGGCAGACTAACCTGTCGCAAGAATACAAATTAATAGATATGCAGGTATGGCGGAATTGGCAGACGCGTATGGTTCAGGTCGCACCACCTCGGTGTAAATTCATTTCAGTAACTATATCCTGCGAATTGTGGATTAAGCGATATGCTCCACCTCGGTTCTCACATCTCAACCGTGTAAAAATTCAGAGAGAAAAATTAAATATGCACCCGTGGCGGAACTGGCAGACGCGTATGGTTCAGGTCCATATTTTCGAGAGGAAGTGCAGGTTCAATTCCTGTCGGGTGCACCAACTATTAAAGGGTATCTACAAAGGTATCCTTTTTAGTTATGCGGAGGTTTACAATGGATAATTCAGTTGATATGACTAGAAAGCAAATAGAAGATACTAAATATAAATCTGGAGAAATCTTTTTAGATATTTGTCGCAGTGAATACGAATCTGAGAAAAATCGGGTAAACACGATTGATTCAAAAACAAATATAGTTATTACTCTTTTATCAGTCTTTTTTGTTTCGATAACTGAAGTAATAAACTTTAAAACAATATTCTCATATTCAGTTTCAAATTTTGTTGAGTCAATATTTCCAACCATTTTAATACTAACGATGTTAGGTGCAATTGTTACCAGTTTTATCTCTATATTATGCTTTTTAAAAGTAATATTTACTAGTAGTTATCAGTGTATAGATTTAAAATATTTTTATAATATTGATCAATTAAAATATGATAAAGAATTATATTCAATAACATTAGCGCATTTTTACATACAAGCAACTGAAATAAATCGAAATGTAAATGACAAAAGAATAAAAATTTATAAAAAAGGAATGATTTTCCTGATTGTATCTATATTTCTATTTACTTTATACATTTCATTACATAGTTGCTTATAAATATTGGAGGTGAAAATATGGGAGATAAATTTGACGAAATAATTAAAGACTTAATCAATGACAACCAACCTACTCTTCGATATCCTGAAAATAGTAACAATTATGAGGGACTTCGCAATTTAAATGAAGGTTTACTAACAACAAACTTTACACTTAATAACGAAGGATTGTCCTTTGAAATTTCATCTAAACATGACAACAAAAAGTAATGTATAATAGCAGCCACACTACCTAACCTTTAGTAGTGTGGTTGCTTTTTCTCTAAAACATATCTCTTCTTTGTTTTGTATTAAGTTGTAGTTTTAGATTATAATCTTTATCTTGTCCAAAGATAATCATATGTTCAGAAAAGGCGGCTTTCAGATTAATTTCTATCCTTAACTTTTTATCACTCTCATATATCTTGATTTCATCAACCAGCAACCGTAAATTTGCATCACTGATTGCTCCGTCCTTGATGATTTCTTCAATTAGGTCAACGGTTTTCTTCAGTTCCGACTTGCGTTTCTTAATCGTTGTATTGTAGTCCTTGATAGACTCAATTTCTTCTGTTATCTGCTGTATATCCTTTTCACAATTTTCAAGCATTTCGGTATAGATTTCTGCATGTTCCTTGTCCCTGATACGTTCAAGGAGAATTTCTTTTTGGTCGCTCTTCCGCTGTTCAAGCCTATCTTCTAGCTTTTTCAGCTTGTTATTGACCGTGTTTTTCTTCTTCATCCACTTCTTAACATCGGTTTCAATGGATTTGTAATTTTCAATTGCAGAGTCCTTGACAGCAAGAATTTCCTTGTATATCAGTTCATCAAGGTCCCTTTCGTTTACTCTGTGAGGACTGCAATTCTCCTTGCCGTATCGGTGATAGCCGTTACATACATATTCTATCCTGTCAGGATGCTCACGCCATTTTCTTGTTTTGCATACAAAGCACGATCCGCAGTCACCGCATTTGATAAGTCCTGCATATCTGTGACAGGGTTTATTGCTTCCTGCTCTTACATTTCTTTTAACTTTATCCGAGATTAAAAATTGTACCTGCTTCCACTTATCCTCATTTATAATTGCAGGTACAATATTTTCATGTCTGTATTGTTCCTCTTCGGGAAGATTCTTTCTGATGTGATTGATTTTATTGTTGTAGGTCTTGTGATTAACCACCGTACCTATGTAAAACTCGTTTTCAAGAATTCTCTTGACACCTTTGTTATCCCATAGGTATCTTCTGCCTATCTCGGGTTTGTTGTAGCCGAGATTCTTGCCGAATAGTTTTTTCTGATAGTATGCAGGAGATTTCACACCTTCCTCATTCAAGATTTTCGCTATTGCATTGAATCCGTAACCGCTTAAATACATATCAAAAATTCTACGGACAATTTCTGCGTGTTCCTCAACTATGACTATTTCGTTGGTATTCTTATCTTTGAAATACCCCATAGGCGGTGTCAGGACAAGTCCGTCCTTTAACTTTTGATTCATGCCTGCTCTGACTTTCTTTGAGATATCACGGGCATACATATCATTGAACAGTCCTTTAAAACCGATAATCAAATCGTCCGATTCGTTTCCTGTGTCAAGATTTTCAGTTACAGAACCTACCTGGATTCCATTTTCCCTTAGGTAATCAATGAATATTGCTGTTTGAGTTTTATGTCTGCCGAGCCGTGACATATCCTTTACAAGGATTGTTTCAAAGCTTTTCTTCTCAACCTCCTCATAGATTTTATTGATGCCCTCACGATTGAAGTGCATACCCGAAACATTATCATCATAAGATTCTCCCACGATTTCGTGATTGTTTGCCTTAGCATATTCGACTAATATATTTCGCTGATTTGTCAATGAGTTAAGCTCGGCATCTTCATCTCTCGACAGTCTGTAATACAACCATACTTTCATTTTGATTCTCCTCTCATTTGTTATCTGAATGTTGTGGTCACACCACCTCGGTGCAACCACAACATATCACAACTCGTTTCTAATATCCAGCTATTATGCTGACTTTTTATCAATAATATTTTCATCATCAGGCAACAGATTATTTTCTGAAACATAATCCTTGATTACACTTTTCAGAAAAGTATTAAATTGCTCGTCTGTGCCTGTGTAGTTGTAAAAAACAGATTCAATAATTACCGGTTCTGATTTCCTGCTCATAGTCCTCCTTTCTCCGACTACATTTGCATAGTCGGACTGTCATCAAATTCTTCATCTTCGTATTCAGTATTCTCTTCTTTTGATATCGCACCCGCAATCAATCCGGTGGTAAGTCCAAGTAAAGTTCCAATATCACTGCCGTTTTGCTCGGCTACAATCCGCTTTCTGCGTTCTTCTTCATCTTCCGATTCATCATCAATTATCCGAGAAAGTGATTCAGCAAGAGAGTTGATACTGCCGAGGACAGTATGGTTATTGCTATCCATTTTAAGGTTGTCAGCAGAGTTGACCTCTTCACTTGTGATGCTATTGCCGATTCCAACTCCTGACCTTGTTGCAAGGTATTGTTCAAAAACTCCCCTTGACTCTTCCCAGCCTGTTGTATAGACTCGGTCATCTGCGTTTGCACTGACCTGATTTCTTTCAGAGTCTGTTCCGAAACTTTCTTCAGCTCCATCTGACAACTCTTCGAGATTGATTCCATATTGTCTTTGTTGATTTCCAGAATTCTCTCCAGATATTCCACCATCTGGTCGTCCGTTGAGATTTTTGAAATCATATTGTACAGCTCCGGCTGAAATGTTATTGCCGTTCTCAACAGGGTGAGTTCTTCCTCCCTGACCTGTGACGGAATCGAAATTACTTTCGTTTCTCCCGATAGTAGTTCTATCGCCGTCAGTGAGTTGCTGTTCCTCTGTTTGAGATTTTCTAAAATATTGTTCTTGCCTGTATCTGAATTCATTTTCCATGCTTCCTTTCAAATATTTTTCGTTGTGCAGTTTAATATCTCTGCACTTCATTTTGTTCGGACATTGATAGGTGATGTATTTCCTATCGTCAGTCCATGTTACCGAGTAACCCATAATTGACATTGCGTTTATAAAATCTTCTTTACTTCCGCTTATGTTCATAGCTTTGTCTATGTCATTCATCAGTTTGAATTTCCAGCTCTGACCTTTGACCGCAGTGCGGTATTCTCTTGTTGAGATTTTCATACCGTCCTTGCTGTAAGGTTCAAGAGTTGAAAGATTATGATGTCTGCAAATTTCATCGCTCAATGCCCGTAACGATTTGAGTGTGTTTGGATTCTGGCGAAGCTTTTTACCGTTTTCAAAACTAACAGAGTTGATTACAAAGTGAGAATGAATATGCTGTGCATCACAATGAGTTGCAACTAAAACTTCATAACCTGTCCACGCTCTCTCGGCAAACTCTAATGCAACCTCATGAGCTTTCTGCGGAGTAATATTTTCTTCGGGTGAGAATGATTGAACGTACTGATAGAAATTCATACCGTCAGTTTTACCGTATGACTTTTTAGTAGCCATAAACTCTTTGAATGCATTTTCACCGTCACAGTTAATTCCGCTGACAAGTCTTTGATTTGAAATCTCATCATAGACTTTCTTATCCTGACAACAGTAATCAATTACACCTTTCATTGCACTTATGGATTGCTTGGACTCTCGAATATATGTCACGGTCGCCATTACTTATCCTCCGACAGTTTTATGATTGCATCATAGATTTTCCTCTGCATATCAATTACTTCTTCAAAATTATACGAACAAAAAGCACCGCTGTTTATCTTTCGTGTTATCTGATTCAGGTTGTTTCCAATCCTTTTCAGCTCAACAAGCAATGGTTGCAAGTCAATGACTTTGATTTCACTTTGCAATGAAGATTTCAAAATATATTCAGTCAATGTCAGCTTAGCTTTCTTTGATTTTTTATAGATTGCTGATTTTTCGGAATTAGTTAATCTGATACTTAAGGTTTGATTTCGTTTACGATTTTCTATTTTTATGCACCTCCGTGTTAAAGTGGGTCCGGGCTTCGCTCGGTTTTTACGTGTTCGGCAGACAGCCGGGCGCTCTGCTTGCCCCGGACAAGTCCGGGAAATGTAGCCCAAACCTCTGCTACTGAAAATAAAATTTCAACTCTGCCGTAAATTTGCCCAAATTGTGATTTTCACTTGCAGTCGGATACTTCTTCCACCTCTGCAAAATAATCGCACAAATCGGCTCACGTTGGCTGACACAGCTCGTTAGTGACGATAGGAACGATATGGACGATATTTATCGGACAAGGATTTTATCGTCATCATCGGCACTATCGTCACTTTCTTCATAACGAATGTTGATATAACGCTTACCACTGCTTCTGTATGAATTGAAAAATACATTGTAATCCTCAAACTGAAAACGATATTGATTTAGCATTCTCTTGAAAGCGTTTGCCGTGTATTGCTTTTTATAGACTGCATTGAACTTTTCCGTCAGTTCAGTGTTGCTACCAACAAATAACTTTTCACTTTTCATAAATTCAATCACAGCAAACACATCATCATGCAAAAGTATTTCAGGATTTTCAAGGCTGTCGGAAACAATATTCCACTTGTGGGTTTCCTTTGAAAATTCAATTTCAATTTTTCTCTCTTCAATATCTCTGCCTGAGCATTGCATAACGGCTCTTTTCTGACCTCTTTCTTTTTCGCTGATAGAAATCAAAGTATCAGCACAACCTGTTATTGCTGTTGAACCTGAAAAATTATTCAGAAAATCACCGGAGCTTTCTTTCCTGAAATGGTGAATCAACAGAAGAGAAATATCAAGCTTGTCTGCAAGATGTTTTAGCTTGGATATCTCATAATAATCATTTGCATAGGAAATATCTTTGTGAGGCTTTCTTACAAGCTGAAGTGTATCTATGACAACAAGTCTTGTATCTGTGTGTTCCGTCACAAAATCCTCTATCTGCTCTTCAAGACCCTCCGCAAGTGAACAGGAAGTTGTGCCATGCTTGGTATTATAGTTCCAGACCTTTTCTCCTTTGGAAATACTTAAGCACCAATCAAGTACAAGCCAGGATTTACCTACCTTTGGCGGACCTGCAAGAATAATTAATCCCTGTGGAAGTAAAGTATCAATGCAAAATTGTAACGGCTCAATTCTTTCGTCCATAAGACTTTCACCATCAAATATTTCAAGTTTTTTAAAATTTTTAACCATATCGGTTATCTACATCCTTTCATTTTTAATAATTAAATCCGTATAAAGTTTTAATAAATCATAACCTCATCACTCCTTTTGTCCTCTGATATATAAATGTCAGAAATTTTCAAAAAACCCTAAAAGTCCGTGACAACACAATTTGCTTTCCTACATACTTGTGATTTTATTTTCAAAGTGATATAATATAAACGGAGTTGATACTATGGACTTTAAGGACAATGTACTGAAAAAGCTGAATACAACCAATCTTTTTAGCGTCACATATAGAAAAGATAAGTTTGCAATCAGCGATAAAGAATATCCTATCGGTTACACAAGTTTTCTTGTAATGGATACCGATAGTCGCTTTATTGATGAAAGTATTTTTGAAGATTTAAAAAATTTCACAGAAGAATTATTAAATAAGGATTTTAACAGAACCGATTTTTTAAATTATCGTGCAAAAATAATTTCAGCTATCAATGTTTTGAGTCAATATGAAATCTTTAAAATATTTGACATCAAGAAATGCAAAGAAATAATCAATGAGTTTTTCACAGAAGAGAAAATCAAACTTTATGAGGAATATGAACGATTCACAAAGAATGAATATAGAATAAAGATTTCAGAAAAATTAGACGAGTTAATCAAAGCGTCTGTTGATTTGGAAACGGCTTTCTCAATCGGTTTCTTTATTTCATCAGCTGTAAAGGAAGTAAAATATTATTCATCTGTCGTGTTTCAGATTACAAATAAAATAGTAAAAAATAACGCACGAACAAAAGCAGAACTCGCAGAAGCATTCAGCGATTTTATAAACGACCCGTATATGAATTTTATATTTGACGTTAACAGCCACCCATTCGGCACGAGAGCAACAATAATCCCTGTGGTAGAGTCTGAAAACGGCACAAGTAAGATTTACCGGAAGGTTTATTACAATAATCTGAAAGACTTTCTGATGACGGATTTACTTGAAGGCTATATTCACGGGCACCACCTTTGGAGATGCGATATTTGTGATAGATATTTCTTTATGACCACAGCACGCAATCAACTATATTGCAGTACGGTAAATAAGAAGTACGGAGTGCCTTGTTCGTACATTGCAAAACACCCGGAAGTCACAAAAAGGAAAATGAAAAAGCAGAGAAAATCCGACAGTCCGTATTATGTTCTGTGGAAAAATCGTTACGATTCTATCCGCAAAAATAAAAGCCTCAGCAAATACAGTGCGAATGTATCTGCCAAGGCAAAGGAGCTTATTGATTATTATTTTAATTTAGCAAATGTTGATTTTGACTATGCCGAAAATCAATACGAGAAAGATATGGAGCTTTCAAAAATTTATGAGGAGGCTATGAAAGATTAAGGAAAATAAAATGTATCAGCTTGATTACGTTCCAATCAAGCCTGCTAACTTGAATGATTATTTTGTACGCTACAAGGAAACAAATTATGAAAAATACTTTAATGAATTTCTCTATTTTTATGAGCCTGTACTCAACAGAAATGCTCAACTGTTTATAAATAAATACAGCTTGGATAATAACAGAATTAACGACTTGAAACAAATCTTTTCATCTCTGCTGTGGAGCGAACTGCAAAGCTATGATTCGGATATACCTTTACTACAGCTCATAAAATATAAAGCGCTCAAAGCTTGGCACAAATATGTCCGTACTGTTTGCGGTAATGTACATATCGACAATAATAACCTGTATCAGAATTTACGGAAAGTAGCATTGCTGCACTCTCAACAACCGAATGACAAACCTCTTGAGGAAGCAGTCACGGACATTGCAAATGAATTGAATATTTCAAAGAACACAGTTCGCAACTGCATTATTACTTCGAATCAATTCAAGCAGAATAGCAATCTTGATATTCACAATAAAGATAATGAAAATTATTTTATTTCTTCAATCACTGATATTGAGATAGATACACTGTCCCCCGAAGATATATATTTCAAAAACGAACAGAGAGAAAAGTTAAAAACAGCTTTGAGCAAACTCAAGCCACAGGATTTAAGATTGATTGAGTTAGTATTTGGTATCTGTCCCAACTGCCTGAAAAGCAAGGGGAAAATTACAATCCGTGAAGCATCATTAATAGTCGGTCTGACAGCCGAAGGTGCAGAAAAGAGATTGAAGAAAATTCTAAAGCGATTAAAAGAAAATTTAGAATAATAAGGGTATGAACCACACTTCGATTCACGCCCCTTGCTTTGTTATTTTTTGTGAAATTTATAGCGTTTTAAATGTCAAATTAATTGCTATATTATTGTTTTTGTGGTAGAATTTAAATAAATATTGATATTAGTAATTACGGTGAAATTACGGTGATGAAAGTGATTAGAGAAATCAAGACAAACGAATTGAACAAATTGCTTGAATTATATACTCATTTGCACGAGCTTGGTGTTCCTGAGCATAGCGAAAATTTGGAGAAAACATGGAATACAATTTGCAATGACGAAAATCATCACATTATTGTTTCTGAGATTGAAGGCAAAATTGTTTCTTCCTGCGTGTGCGTGATAATTCCAAATCTTACAAGGAATATCCGTCCTTACGCTTTTATAGAAAATGTGGTTACTCACGCCGATTACAGAGGTAAAGGCTACGCAACAGCCTGCCTGAATTATGCAAAAGAGCTTGCACAGAAAGCGGATTGCTACAAAATGATGTTGCTCACAGGCTCTAAAAACGAAGGTACACTTAACTTCTATAAAAGAGCAGGCTACAATTGCACTGATAAAACAGCGTTTATACAATGGTTGTGAGGAATACAATGGACATAAAGCTTATAGTAGCTGAATTTAAGGATTTGAATACTATCTTGCAAATGCAAAAAGAAGCGTTTGCGGAGCTATACGAAAAATATCAAGATACAGAAACAAGCCCTGCCACAGAAAATTACGAAGATATACTATTTCGCTTCAACCAACCCGAAACGACATACTATTTCATAACGGCAGATAATATAAAGGTCGGCGTGATTCGAGTTGTTGATTTTAAGGACGGTATTACAAGAAAAAGAATATCTCCGATTTTCATAATGCCCGAATACAGAAATAATGGATACGCTCAGCAAGCGATAAAAGAAGCAGAGCGTATTCACGGAAAGCATCATTGGAAACTCGACACTATCTTGCAGGAAAAAGGCAACTGCTATTTATATGAAAAGCTTGGCTATCATAAAAATGGTAAAACAGAGATAATCAATGATAAAATGACGATTGTATTTTACGAGAAGGATTGAAATATGGAGACGGTAGTGAGATTTTATGATACAGTGAACGATAGCTTAATAAAATTCGCTGTTATCGTAGCAAAAACAAATGGCAAGTGGGTATTCTGCAAACATAAAGAGCGTGATACATACGAATGCCCCGGCGGTCACAGAGAAGCAGGAGAAGCCATTGACGATACAGCCAAGCGTGAATTATACGAAGAAACCGGAGCGATAGATTATGTGATTCAGCCTGTCTGCATTTATGCTGTAACGGCTCCCGATAACTTTGATGGTAAAGAAACCTTTGGCAAACTCTATTACGCTGAGATAAAGAGCTTTGAAAGTGAACTTCACAGCGAGATTGAACGAATTGAATTCTTTGAGGATCTGCCGACAAATTGGACTTATCCTCGGATTCAACCTTTGCTGTTAAAGGAGATTATAAACAGAGAATTTGTAGATGCGTTGATAAAATGATGAGTATTATTAAATGGATTTTCTTTGATATAGGTTCAACACTTGTTGACGAAAGTGTTGCTTTCCGAAAAAGAGTTGAAAAGACCATAGCAAATACAAATGTTAGTTATGATGATTTTTACAGCAAAATGGTTGAGATTTCAAAATACAATCAAAATGGCTACCATAAGGCACTTGAATATTACGGCTTGACTATGGCTCCTTGGAACAGTGATGACGAATTTGTATATCCTGAAGCGGAAGAATGTTTAAGAAAGTTAAGCGAGAAATATAAAATCGGAATTATTGCCAATCAGATCTTTGGCAGTGAAGAACGGTTAGAAAAAATCGGCTTACTTAAATACATAAACCTTGTTGTAGCTTCTGCCGAGGAGGGCGTAGCAAAGCCTGATTTGCGTATCTTTGAAATTGCTCTAAGTAAAGCTGATTGCAAGGCAGAAGAAGCGGTAATGGTTGGTGACAGGCTCGACAATGATATTGTTCCTGCCAATAAAATCGGAATGAAAACCGTATGGATAAAACAAGCCTTTGGCGGACTTGCTGTGCCTTTGACACAAGAAGAACAACCAAATTTCACAATTAGCAATTTAAGCGAATTATGTGCATTGGAAGATATTTATGATACGAAAACTATATCCGAACGGTAAATTAAATGCGTTCAATGCAACTTATGATGACGGAGTGTTGCAGGAAATCCGTTTTGTAGCATTTCTCAATTGCGGATATATGGAGAAAGAGTTATGAATTTAACAATTAGAAAAATGCATCCAAACGAATACCCTCTGCTTGATGATTTTTTATATCAGGCAATTTATCAGCCGAACACAACAAACTTAGCACCGAAATCTATTATCAATAAGCCGGAGCTTCAGGTTTACATAAAAGACTTTGGAAAGCAAAAGGATGATTATTGCTTTTGTGCCGAAGTTGATAACAGAGTTGTCGGAGCAGTATGGGTGCGTAATACCAACGGATATGGCAGTATTGACGAAGATACAGTTGAATTTGCTATTTCGGTTTTTGACAAATATCAAAAAATGGGGATAGGCACTGCACTGATGAATAGAATGCTTGAACATCTGAAAGAAATGAATTATCCAAAAGCATCTCTTGCTGTTCAAAAAGAAAACTACGCTGTCCGAATGTACCAGAAAGTCGGCTTTGAAATCGCCTGCGAAAACGAGCAGGAATATATTATGATACATAGGTTAGGTAACGAAAATGACAAATAAAGATATATTAGAAATCGCATTACAACAGTCGGCGTATGACTGCAACTGTGAGACAAAAGATTTTTTAGCTGAACACAACATTGTGTCGATATCCAAAGCAAACCCAAAAGCAAGGAAGTATATACCTTTGCCGTTGGAGTGCGACCTCGTTTCATACGGCAATAATATAGTTGCTCAAACGAGTGAAAGAACAAAAGCGGTTGTTACAGAATATATTAACAAATATTCTGCATACCGTTGTTTTGAAACACCGAATATCAATGTGTTGAACGAACTGCTTGCACCGTTCGATTTAAAGGTCTGCTTTATGGCGGAGTATTTCCTGCCTGATGTCACCAAACTGAAAGAGCTTGATTGCGGATATGAGCTGCGTGTCTTACAGAAACAGGATTTTGCAGACTTGTATTCGGAGAAGTGGAGCAACTGCCTTACGTTTGATGATAGAGAAAGAGATGTTTTGGCGGTTGGTGCTTATGATGACGACAAACTGATAGGGCTTGCGGGATGTTCCGCCGATTGCAAAATGATGTATCAGATTGGCGTTGATGTACTTCCCGAGTACAGACGAAAAGGTGTTGCTTCTGCATTGACAAGCAAATTATCTCTTGAAATCTTAAAGCTCGGCAAGGTGCCTTTCTATTGCGCCGCTTGGTCTAATATCAAATTGGTACGCAATGCAATCAAAAGCGGCTTCTATCCTGCGTGGGTGGAATTAACTGCCAGAGAAATCAATTTTGTAAACAATATGAATAAGTGAATATATCAATGCTTAACAGGAAGGAGAAGTTAAAATGCGATACGGCTCAATTTATTTGGTAGTTAAAGATTTTAATAAATCTCTTGATTTTTATGAAAAGCTCTTGGATATGAAGGTTAGTGCAAGAAACGGAGAACGCTTTGCTGTTTTCAACAACAACGGCTTGAATATTTGCCTTTTTAACGGTTATTATGATTGCGAACATCCTGAACAAATGGAAACAATAGGCGAATCGTATCCGATATATGATGATTCAGTAGCTATCGTAAACAGTGAAAACAACAGAAAAGTATTTATCAATTTAGGTGTGCCTGATTTACAGGAAGAATACGATAGAATTGTTAATTTAGGAATTGCAACCGAATTAACGCCCATAAGGTATCTGAATGTATTTTCTCCTTACTGGTATTTTACTTTTATGGATCCTGACGGAAACCCTATTGAGATAACAGGAGGATATGGAGAGGATTGATTAAATGGAAAATATAAAAGAAGTTTATGATTTTTACAATAACGGTGCTGAAATTGACCGTCTTGAGCGTGGTTTAGGTAAAGTAGAGTTTTATCGTTCAAAGGAGATTATTTCAAAGTACATAACCGAGAAAAGTACAATTTACGATATAGGCGGAGGCATCGGTAAATACTCCGAGTGGCTTGCTGAACTTGGTCACGATGTTACGCTGATTGAACTTGCACCTACTGCTGTTGCATATGCAAAGAAAAATATGAAAACGCATTACATTGCAGAAGTCGGAGATGCAAGAGAAATAAACAAGCCTGATGAGAGCGCAGATGTTGTTTTGCTTATGGGACCGCTGTATCACCTGCAAAACGAATCCGACAGAGAAAAAGCATTAAAAGAAGCGTACCGTCTGCTGAAAAAAGGCGGTCTGCTTATTGCGGCAGGCATATCAAAATTCAGCTCTGCAACTTGGGCACTGTCTGTTTACGGGAACGGCTGTGACTTTATAGATGACGATATTTATATGAATATGCTCAAACTTGAGCTTACAACAGGAAAACACAACCGTCCGAAGGAGTATCCGTTTATTATAGCAAACGCATATTTTCATACTATTGACGAATTAAGAAATGAAGTAAGAAAAAGCGGATTTGAGATTGTTGAAAATCACGCTGTTGAAGGTTGCATATGGATAACACCGAAACTTGATGAAAAGTGGCAGGATACAGAGAGCAGGAAAAGACTGCTCGATATTATCCACACAACCGAACACGAAGAAACACTGATAGGATTAAGCCCTCACTTCTTGGTAGTCGGAAGAAAATAATTATTTAAATAAAAAGGAAGATTAGTATGCCTCATTGGAATCCGATTCAATATGAGAGATTTATAAAAGACAGGACACAACCAGCTATTGATTTAGCAAACAGACTTGAAACGCTCAATCCAGATAACATACTTGATTTAGGTTGCGGCCCAGGTAACAGCACAAAAGTTTTGAAAGATAAATTTCCAAATTCACATATAATCGGTGCTGATAACTCTGAAGATATGTTAAAAAAGGCAGTGGAATTATACCCTTATATAGAGTTTATCAAACTTGATGCAAACGGTGATTTGAATGAGATAAGCGATAAGTTTGATATAGTTTTTTCAAATGCCTGTATACAATGGCTACCAAATCACCGAGAGCTTTTGCCAAAAATGATGACGCTGTTAAAACCGAACGGAATCCTTGCAATTCAAATACCTAAGCAACAGGAACACCCAGTTCATATTATCATAAATGAGCTTGCAAAAACTGAAAAATGGAGTAGTAAAATCATTTCAAGGCAGTACAATAACCTCAAAACAGATGAATACTTTGATGTGCTTTCGGATATTTCAAATAGCTTTGAAATATGGGAAACGACCTATTGCCACCGTATGCCAAGCTACGAGAGTATTATAGAATGGTACAAAGGTACAGGCTTAAGACCGTACCTCGAACAGCTTTCGGAATCAGAAGCTAATGAGTTTATAGATGATGTATATATAGAATTGCAACAACGGTATCAAGTGCAGAAGAATGGTGAGATTCTGTTCCGTTTTCCGAGATTGTTTTTTATGGTAAAGAACAATTGTTGATTTTTTGTAAGGAATTGTATTCTCGTTCATCACAAAACTTTTATAAATTATTATAGCCATCCTTTATACACATTAATGTTGACGAAAATTTTTATGAAATAATTATACAATTGAAAATGGAATAAAGAATTTATCATAAAGGAATGAGAAAAATGTTTAATACAGATAAGCCAATTGATAACATTAGCTTTGACTTATTAAATAGAGCGTCTTTTTCAGAGCAACTCGCAAAAGCAATATTATCATACACACTCATCGGAAAAGGATTCGGCTTTTGAAAAACCATGCCCACACGTTTACGCAGCAAATTAACATCGTCATTGGCATAAATGTCATCATTGTCCAGCAAAACCCTGCCTGTAATACGGCAGCCTTCGATAAGATCGTTCATTCTATTCAAAGATTTCAGCAGTGTTGATTTGCCACAGCCAGAAGGACCTATAAATGCAGTAATCTCTTTTTCCGGTATCCGCATATTGATATTTTTTAGCGCATGGAATTCACTGTAATATAAATCCAAAGTTTCAATAGCTATTTTCGTATCCATATTATTTTCCCTTCATCAATTGTTTTGCCAGTCTGCTCGACAGAGCGTTGATAGCAACAACGATCACAACTAAAATTACAGCCGTCGCATAAGCCTGTTTCATGTACAAACCCTCGCTGGCCAGCACATACATATGTACTGCCAGAGTTCGTCCTGACGACAGCACCCCGTCAGGAAGTGCCGCCACCGTACCGGCTGTATAAATAAGCGCTGCCGTTTCGCCTACGATTCTGCCAATGGAAAGAATAACGCCCGCCAGAATACCGGGAACCGCTGAAGGCAGAACTACGGCAAAAACGGTCCGCAGCTTGCCTGCCCCTAAGCCATAACTGCCTTCACGGTAGCTGTCAGGGATCGCTTTTAATGCTTCTTCTGTCGTGCGCATGATAAGAGGTAAAATCATGATCGCAACAGTACAGGCGCCGGCAAGTAAGGAATAGCCCCATTTCAAATAAGTAACGAAGAACAGCATACCAAACAAACCATATACAATCGAAGGGATACCGGCAAGAGTATCAGCAGTTACACGTACCAAGCTTACCAGCCTGTTGCCGCGGCTGGCATATTCGACCAGATAGACCGCCGCAAATATACCAAGCGGAGTCGCAATAGCCAGCGCCATTATTACCATCAGCACTGTATCAACCAAAGCAGGAAACAGAGAAACATTTTCTGAATTATACTGCAAAGCAAACAAACCTGTTTCTATATTTGGCAGCCCCTGCCACAAAATATACCCCAGTAAAAAACTCAACACCATGAAAGTAATCAGCGCTGCAGCAATCACACAGCCCAGTAAAAACAACGACAGCGGATCGCGTCCGCATTCATGCAGCTTACGGTTAAGCTGCGCTTTTAAACCCATCATTGCTGCACCACCTTACCTTTCAGGTACGAAAAAGTCAAATTAATAATCAGGATAAATACAAACAGAACAACAGCCGTTGCAATCAACGCATCACGGTGCAGATCCGCAGCATATCCCATTTCAATGACAATATTTGTTGTCATCGTGCGCACGCCTTCTAAAATTCCTATAGGCCTTCTGGCCGGATTTCCTGCGACA
>OGEA01000508.1_pt1 | contig 25947 bp, 20 predicted proteins | sample 1570531 | NCBI WGS metagenome assembly OGEA01 (sample SAMEA2581973, study PRJEB24529) | metagenome | biome: Human gut stool | place: China | collected 2011 | reverse complement strand
ATAATGGTTTATTAAAGTTAATCATTCCATAAGTTATAGTTTTCCCTATTTTTTATGTTATAAGCATAATTTACAGAAAAGAGGTGTATTAAGTGATTGGCTTAAAAAAAAGAGATTCAAAAGCGATATTTAAAGCGATTGCCCGTCAAGAGGGCGTTTCTGTTGCGGAAGTCATAGGGGAAATGGAATTTTCCATTGAGGACGCAAAGAACAACCCAGACCCAGAGAAACAGGCAGAGTTTAAAAAGCTGTTTGGGGACAGAACGCCTACACCAGAAGAATTTATATACAAGGTTACTAAGAAACTGCACCAATAAAATGTTGGGAGGACATCATTATGAAGCAGACAGAACAACTGGAAAAAGAGAAGAATTTGTTTCTATCACTATGCTGTCACAATGACCGTGATATGTTGACAGGAAAAGCAGATATTACCTTGCAGGATTTTGAACGAATTACCTATCTTACTATGGCACTGGGTTTTACAAAATATACTTTTGCATTACATGAAGAATTTTTAGATTTTACAAATATACTGACTGAACAGCTAGACAGAGAACATGAAATTTTAAAAGAATATCCTACTTACTATCTTGATGAACAAATAGACAAGATATATCAGAAATGGATTGATGATTTTCTTAATCGACTTCCGACTGACAAACAGAATTATTACCGTGAACAATTAAATAACAATGCTTAACTGCTAAAACAACAGGTTATTGCTCCAGCATAAAGCTGATCGCAATAACCTTTTCTTATATCCTGCTGAAAAACAGGAATATGCTAGGAATTTGGACGGATTTGTTGTTTATGATTAGCCAGTGGAATTTTACCTTCATCTTTTAGAGGATTGTGCCACACGGGAGGTTTGAAATATTGGGAAGAAATCATAAAGGACAAGTATTGCTGAAAGCATTATCAAAAAAAACAAATTATCTACATGGGGATTCAGCACGATATTATATGTAGAATATTATCGTAAATGGTCGTATAAAAAGAAAGCTCAAAAGGGATTGAATAATGCCTGTTTGGGCTTTTTTGCATTTTCTGAATTTCTTATTCAATTATTGCCAGACGGCTACCTCCCATTCGTACTAATGGCGGAAAGGGGGAAGGAAAGGTTTTTATCACCGCCTTTTGACAAACGGAAGGAGGTGAGATTGTGAAAAGAACCACTTCCCACGAGGAAGGAAAACAGCGTTCATTTGATTGTTATTGTAAGCGAATTTTGAAGCATGAAGCTATCGACATTCAAAGACATAACCAGTATTTGAATACGGTACAAGTTTCATTATCAGAGCTTACCCCAGAGCAGGAAAATGAGCTGTGTACCTTTGATGAATATTCAACGGACTATCAGAATTTCAAAGTCCTTGAATATGACATAGCCGTGAGGGACGAATTGCTGGCAGAAGCATTACAGGAGCTTCCAGAGAGGAAGAGAGATATAGTCCTGCTATCCTATTTTCTGGACTATACCGACGTTGAGATTGCCGACCTCTTAAAGATTGTCCGTAGGACGGTCAACGACCAGCGTAATAAAGCCCTCAAAGAATTAAGAGAAAGAATGGAGGGAAAAAAGCATGAGTAAAAATAATGCCGTACATAAAGGAAACGGGCTTTTGCCCTATCCAATTATTGTGTCAGCTTCACAGGGCGATATTGTCGCTATGGGTATGGTTTTGACACATTATGAGCCTTATATTGCCAGACTATCATTGAAAACGGTGTTTGATGATTACGGTTATCCGCATACCTGTGTTGATGAAGATATGCGTCGCCGTTTGGAAAGTAAGCTCATTGAAAAGGTGCTTGATTTCAAAGTCGCATAAATGATTTATCCTGCGGAGTGACGCATTACCCCCTTTCCTGCGTCCTCTGTCTGGGACAGATTTACCACTCTTTCAAAATTTATCTGATTGAAGATAGATTTTGAAAGGCTGATAAGCCGATAGCTCTTTGAAAACTGAATAAAGCAGACAGATACGTTTGTAATACAGCGAGCCAGCAGAGATTGTACGCCACGACCTTTTCAAACAAAGCGAGCGATTCATGCAATGATCTGAGAGCGACTTGTGGAATGGTCGCTTTGCCACGACCTGTATTACAGGATAATGATACGTCCCAAAGGTGGTTTTGCTCATAGGAATGAGATTAGTTGAGATACTAGCGGAGCTTTCCAAAGCCGTCTGTCTGCTTATGTAATTTTATACGAAAGGGGGTATATTGGATAAGCCTATTTGCGTATGTTGAGAATAGATAACAATAAGATAGGGGCTGATAAATTGACAAAAAAAGAAAATACACAATATACTGTGGAACGTGAATTTTTATCCAAATTTTCCATAGAAGAATTGCTTGTCCGTATTGTGAAATCACACGTAAAACAGTTGCGTAAAGGAGAGGAAAAGTCTTGAAATCCATAGAAAAATCACGTGTTTTATGGTATAATTATATCATAGGTACAGCGGTTGAACAGGTGGAAATATGACTTATCAAAACTTATTCAACGTAGCTGTATATATCAGATTATCACGAGAGGACGGCGATAAGGAAGAAAGTGACAGTGTAGGAAATCAGAGGAAACTTTTAACGGAATATGTAAATAAGCATGATGACTTTATCCTGTATGACGTTTACGTTGACGACGGATTCACAGGGACGAATTTCAACAGACCAGATTTTCAGAGAATGCTTGCTGATATTGAAGAAAAGAAAGTAAATTGTGTTGTCGTAAAAGATTTGTCACGTTTCGGGAGAGATTATATTGACACAGGCAGATACTTGGAGAGGATTTTCCCAGAACTTGGCGTTCGGTTCATTTCGGTAACAGACAATATTGACAGCATGAAAAGCGCATATGATATGTTGCTTCCTATAAAAAATATCTTCAATGAACAGTATGCCAGAGATATTTCTAATAAGATTCAGGCAACAGTAAAATCCAAGCAGAAAGCAGGAGAATTTATTGGAGCGTTCACAAGTTATGGCTATAAGAAATCCCCGGTCAATAAGAACAAACTTGTGATAGACGAATATGCGTCGGAAATTGTAAAACGGGTATTTCAGATGTACGCACAGGGAATCGGAAAGCAGAGTATCGCAAAAGCGTTAAATGCAGAGGGTATTCTTTGTCCGTCGGAATATAAGAAGCTGAACGGAGAAAACTATAAGAACTGCAACCGTTTGGAGAAAACTTCTTACTGGACATACTCGACAATCAACGTCATGTTGAAGAATGAAATGTATATTGGAAACATGATACAGGGGAAGAAACATCAGCGCATGAGAAGTAAGCAACGCATGGTTGACAAGGATAACTGGATAAGGGTTGAGGGTACGCATGAACCGATTATAGACCGCCAGACTTGGGATAAGGTACAGACGCTTCTTTCAAAGAAGCACAGGGATATTGATTTGGAAACGAATAAGAATATCTTTGCAGGATATATCAAGTGTGGAGATTGCGGTCGGGCTATGATGAAAAACTTCTGGCGACGTGCGGACGGAAGCAAATCCTATTCCTTTTACTGTGGCACATACAAAAGAAGCGGTAAAGATTACTGTTCTCCGCATACGCTCCCGTTTCAAGTGTTGGACGACATAGTTCTGGGAGATTTGAAAAAGATTATCCGTAATGTGGAAAACTTGCAGGAGCTTGTAAAAAGCCAATCTTTTACTGCAACAAGGATAAAGAAAAATACAGACATAGAGTTACAGAAGTTAAAGGCAGAGCTTGAAAGAGTAAAAAAGCTGAAAAAATCCGTTTATGAGGATTATAAAGAAGAACTGATTTCCAAAGAGGAATTTCTTTCTTATCGAGAGGACTATCAACAAAAGGAAGCCCTTTATTCCAAACAGATTGAAACGCTGGAAGTAAAGAAAAAGGAGAATGTGACAGAGGACGTTTTTGAAACGCCGTGGCTAAGAAGATTGCTGGAATTAAAAGATATTGAAGCACTGGACAGAGATATTGTGGTGGAAATGATAGACGAGGTAATCGTTTACGAAAACCGCAAAATCAAAATCCGCTACAACTTCGGGAACGAACTGGAACATTTATTCTCAAACGTGTACAATGTGGATTTGGAAAAAACGGCTATCTAATCTCAATACAATTCAACTTCCCCTATTTTCGGGGGATACATACAAATATTTGCGCTAACAATAACCAGCACACGGCGGTATCGATCCCGGCAAAGTCGGCACCAATGACGCACTGGAAAAGGACATCAATCTTGCACTGGCACTGAAACTTCGGGATAAATTCAAGCAGGATTCCATCCGGATTATCCTAACACGCGACTCGGACATCGGTCTTTATTCTGAGGGAAACACCAACAAAAAAGCGGAAGATATGCAAAACCGCTGTAAAATCATCACGGAGGCAGCCCCCATCTTTACGGTCAGCCTGCACCAGAACAGCTATCCGTCTCCGGAAGTCTGCGGTGCACAGGTATTTTATTTTGGTCAGTCGCAGGATGGAAAAAAACTGGCAGATACGATCCAGGACAGCCTGATCGCAAATGTTGATCCTGATAATCACCGCGTTGCAAAAGCAAATGAAAGCTATTATCTGCTCAAAAAAACACCCACACCTACCGTTATTGTAGAGTGTGGGTTTCTAAGTAATCCGACAGAGGCAGATCTTCTTTTGACAGACGACTACCAAAATAAGCTCGTAAATGCCATATATATCGGTATACAAAATTATCTATCGGAATCCATGTAGTCCGAAAATCAATTTTTATGCCTCCTGTGCGAGTGTTCCTTTTACTGCTTTGATAAAATGCTCTGCAATTCCATACAAACGTGAGGTCTGCACACGGTAAGTATCCTGATCCTCAGAGGTCGGAGTTTCATTCTTTGCATCGACTCCAAACGCTCCCATGGAGAAATGATTCAGATCAAGGTCCTTTATGTGTGCACAGTGTAATTCTGTAACATCATCATTCTCTCCGCCAAGCGAATCCATAAGATTCTGTGCCTGTTCTTCAAAGAGTTCTGCCGTCTCCTCTGAATCTGTGGCGACCAGTCCATGTATACCATCTTCCTTTGCCTGGAATGTCGCCGCGATCTTTCCGCGCAATTCACTTTCCATCATTATATCGACGATTCCTTTTTTGTCCACACCGCGCACGATTTTAACAGAAACATTCATAAGTTCATCATTGACCATTACTGGAACAGCATACTGCTCTTCTTTTGCAAGAATACTGTTTACGGAAAGCTGCGCGGAAAGCATTTTCATCTCACGCACATCAAGACTCGTCACATGATCGCTGTTTATCATCGTCTTCATCACATTTTCTGCAAGTTCGCCTAACTTCTCCTGTGCAGCCGCCATATCTGCCGGTTCTGAAACAGCTTCTCCAAATTCCTCTAACAATTCCTGCTTAATTGCTTCTAAATCATCCGCATCTACCTGATTGTCTCCATTGTGGTCTGCCATACTGCTTCCAAAAATCTTACGAAACATCTGATTACGCTGGTTGAGCATGGATTCCATTGCCAGCACATTTGATATTGTATTTGGAATATCATATTTATCCAAAATACGATAAATACTCTCATCCGCATTTGCTGCCTGCTCTAACTGCGCAAGCTGCTCTTTTGCATAATCTGCATCAATGCCACTCTCATCTGCCTGTTCTTTTGCCAGCTCCAGCGCTGCTTTAAATTCCTCCGGCGTCATGTTCTCCCAGTCAGAATCCTGATCAAACAACACTTTCGCACGCTCCGGTGTCAGTAATTCCGAAGCATCTTTTAAGCAGTTATTCTGATAGGCTGCCTCAATCTGATCCGTAATCGAGCTGCCATTGGATGTCCCGGATACGCCATTAAAATCAGAATCTACAGAATAATCCATCTTATTGCTGCGTTTTTCAGACCGCACAGCTGTCAGAAGATTTTTCATCGTAAGGGGCGATCCCTGCTGTATCAGTGCACCGATTGCTGCACCATCTGTATTTTCTACCTGTCGGATCAGACGATAGATTCCTATATAAGAGCTTCGCTCCTCCTCACTGATTTCGTGATTCTGTTCCATTTTCCAGAGATATTCACTGAATCTGCGGTTATCCTCCCTACCAGACTCATCGCTCTTAATGTTCTCTGCCTCCTGGTTTAACGATGTAAAATCCATTTCCAGTGGGTTGATCCCGCGTTTTATCATCTGTGTGACAACCGCCGGAGTCATATTTTTAAAGACACGCTGCACTTCTTCATCTGCTGCTTTCATCTGAAACACAGAATCCTGGGTGATCTCGATACTGTTATATCCAAGAATCCGAACCGCACGACGGTTTTCATCCGTCAGTTCCATATCAAGGTCGTTTAAAATATCATCCACGTTACGGAATGCCTTCTGGATGGAATCCCCCAGATCAGTTCTCGGTGCTGTCATCAGGGTCTCATACTGCTGACTTGCCTTTTCAAAAGAACTTTTCAGTTCCATACCGGCTTTATGGACACCATTGATCGTCGACACCTCGGCATCTTTCATTCCAAGCACATATGCCGGAACATAACGCATATCGGAAACTTTTTTATCGACCTCTCTAAAAAGTTCCACCTGCTCGTCGTTCACATCCACACCTTCAGATATCAGGAGATTTTTATAATATGCATTTTCCTGATCCTTCAGCTGTTCCACCAGTTTTACCAACGGCTCGGTGTCAATGGAAACCCCCTGTTTTAATAGACGGTAATTTGCTTCCACCGTCATTGCAAGACGAATTTCTTCTAACTGTCTGCGTGCCGTCAGAAGCTGCTGCCCTTTTGGGGTATAACTCTCGTTCGCAATGCTCTGCGCTGCATCCTCACTCTGAGCTTCAGGTGATGCCACAGTTCCCACCGTCTGGCTTTCTGATGCCGCCGTTCCCGATGTCCGATTTGCCGCAGCTTCCCTTAAACTGTCCAGGGTAAGTGGCAATCCTTTTTCCACGATATAAGCAAGATCTTCATCCGTGGCATTTTCTACGGTATCCACAGCGTCTTTCGCCTGCTCCATCCATGTATAGCCGGACAGGATCACCGCATCCTGTGCGCTTTTCCCTTCGCTGACCGCCTCTGCTGCAAGTGCGGCAATATCTTCTGCCCCCGTGGTCAGTCCCGTCTGGCGCAGAGCCTGTGCATAAGTAAGATTCTCCTTCGTCAGCGGTATATCATTTTCTAACATCCACTTACTGGTTGCAATGGTATCATCATTTACTTCCAGTCCTGCTGATGCGATCACGTTTTTCACCTGTGGAAGGAAGGACGAAATATCCTGCTGTTCTGCCGAAATATAGCCTGCACTTGCAGAATGCTCAGCAAAATATATATTTCGCACCGTAGGCTCTAACCGATTATCAATCAGATATTTTACAGCGCCATCATCCAATGCGGATAAAGAATCCGCCATATTTACTGTCTCTGCGATCTGTTTAAAATTATCATCCGCAAGCGGCAGATCCGCTTCCCGCAGACTGTTTGCGATCTGAACTGCAAGTTCCGGACTGCCCGTGATCTGTGCAAGCTGTTCGAGATCAAGATCATCTCCAAATTTAGAAATATCCACCCCCGCCTTTGCCAGCTGTGCTTTGATCTTATCCGTCACGGTCACGATCTTATTGCTCGTGGTATCATCCAGCGAAAAGCCATCCTCCTGCATTTTTTCATAATCTTCCGGTGAAGTAGTTTCCGCAAGCACAGCCATCTGTGCTTTTCGCTCGCCTGCATCCATGGAACCGGACTGCTCTATTTCATCTATGACCGTCTTTTTCTCTTCTTTTGCCGGATTCAGATAAGTAATCTCTTTTGCCTGAAAAGACGTAGTTCCTGCAGATTTTTTACTACTCTCTGTCTTTACCGCATCCGCAAACATCTGAATTCCGTTTTTTTCTTCCACGGCGCCTGTCTGCGGCATTAAATCCATCACGCCCTTATTCTGCTGCTGTTGGTTATCTATTCTCATGATCCGACTCTCCTTGTCATTTCTGTTCTTACATACTTTCCGTACAGTTTTTCCTTGCCTGATTTCTGCTTTTCACTCAGTTATATCTGACCAATCCGGTTATATCAGGACAAAAGAATGGCGCATACTTTCACTTCCCTGAAATATCTGCGCCATCCATAGCTGATGTATATATCGGATACATCAGCACATTTATTAAGTTTTTCGATACGATTCCAAACGCTGTTCTGCTATTTTATACAGTTCTTAATAGCGGAATACTGCCACACCAAAGCCCGGAAGCGGATATGCAAACGAGTATGGTCTTCCATCACATTCCTTCGACACAGATTTATAATTTACCGGACGCTCTTTGCCGCTTCCGCCAAATTCTGCATCGTCACTGTTTAAAATCAGTTTATAAGTCTTGTGTTTTGGTACGCCTACGCGGTAGTCGCTGCGTTCCACCGGTGTAAAATTGCATACAAAAAGCAGATTATTCTTTCCGTCTTTGCTCTTTCTGATAAAGCTGAAAATACTGCGCTCAGCATCATTTGCATTGATCCATTCAAATCCACCCCAGCTGCTGTCAAGTTCATAGAGTGCCGGATTTTTCTGATAAATATGTAATAATTTCTTTACCCAGTTCTGCATATGCTTATGATCCGGGTTTTCCAGCAGATACCAGTCTAATTCTCTCGCCTCACTCCACTCCTGAAGCTGTGCAAATTCCTGTCCCATAAACAAAAGTTTTTTACCAGGATGTCCCATCATAAACGCATAGCCGACCATCAGATTTTTAAATTTATCTTCCATCTCGCCCGGCATCTTATTGATCATGGAACATTTCAGATGTACCACTTCGTCATGGGAAAGCACAAGAATGTATTTCTCACTCTCGTTATAACTCATGGCAAAAGTCATTTTGTGGTGATTATCCTTGCGGAAATACGGATCAAGTTTCATATAATCCAGGAAATCATGCATCCATCCCATATTCCATTTATAACTGAAATTCAGTCCGTCATCTTCCACACGGCCGGTGACTTTCGGCCATGCCGTAGATTCCTCAGCGATCATGACTGCTCCCGGGTTTCTTCCAAGGATCAGTGTATTGACATGCTTAAAGAACTCCACTGCCTCAAGATTCTTATTATCACCGTATTTATTCGGAACCCACTGTCCCGGCTGCTTTCCATAATCCAGATATAACATAGATGCCACTGCATCCACACGCAGCCCGTCAATATGATAATGCTCGATCCACATCAATGCACTGCCGATCAGGAAATTCTTTACTTCATTCTTGCCGTAATCAAATATCTTTGTACCCCAGTCCGGATGTTCTCCTTTTCTTGGATCCGCATATTCATACAGACATGTTCCATCAAACTCAGCCAGTCCATGTGCATCTTTCGGGAAATGCGCCGGCACCCAGTCTAGGATCACACTGATCTTGTGCTTGTGACATTCATTGATAAAATATGCAAAATCCTGCGGCGTTCCATAACGGGAAGTCGGTGCATAATAACCGGTTACCTGATATCCCCAGGAACCGTCAAACGGATACTCGGAAATACCCATCAGCTCAATATGTGTATATCCCATCTCCTTCACATACGGGATCAGATATTTCACAAGATCCCTATAACTGTAAAATCCGTCATCCTCTCTGCCCGGATGGCGCATCCAGGATCCCGGATGTACCTCGTAGATCGTCATAGGTTTTGCATAGATATCTTTGGTCTTTGCACGCTCTTCCATCCATTTTTCATCGGTCCACTTAAAATGCTCTATATCCGTGACGGCAGATGCCGTTCCCGGACGAAGCTCTGCATAATTTGCATATGGATCCGCCTTATAGAACCGTTTTCCATCTTTCGTCTCTATCAGGTATTTATACAGTGCACCTTCCTCGATCCCCGGAATAAACAATTCGAATATTCCCATGGTATCCGGCTCTAACCTTGTCATTTCATCTGCCGTTTCATCCCATCCGTTAAAAGAACCAATCACCCATATTCTTGCGGCATTCGGAGCCCACACATCAAAACATACTCCACGGATTCCATATTGATCCGTAAAATGAGCCCCCAGTTTCCGGTAAATCTCGTAATGCGTCGCCTGTCCAAATAAATAGCGATCCAACTCTGAAAAATTAGCCATACCCTTACACCCCTTTATTTTTATGTCATGATTATAGCCTGTATATTTTAGATTCCAAAATCTTTTTCGCGAAGAATCACATAATCTTCATCATCATATCTTCTGGACGTAATAATGCTAAATGCTTTTCGTAAACCGCCCTTCTCAGATTTATGAATCGCATCGTCCACAATCTCTTTTACCTCTGTAAGCGTTGTTGCCTTGTCATATTTCTGAATATTGCTGATACTGTTGTAAAGTGCCAGAATACCCATCTCATCTATTGTATAGCCAAGTTCGTTTGCATACGCTTTCGCAAATGAAACAAGCTCATCACTGGTAAATATCGGAATATTGATCTTCTCAGAGAAACGGGAAGCAAATCCTTCATCTCTGCCGAGTGCCTTCTCAATTCCACGGTGTGTATCTTCCATAATGACAAATAATCCGCTTGTATCACTTTTCAGAAGAAGTGCCAGCCGGACTGCCGTTTCTTTGGAAATATCTCCGGCTTTCTCTATGATCAGACAGCCCCCGGAAATTTTCTTTAACAGTGATGCTACATCCTTTTTATTCAGTGCGGAAGCTTCAATCTTTCCAACCTTTCCTTTTGGTTTTCCGGTTTCTTTCTGAAGTGCTTTCACCATAGCCGTTGCAAGGACTGTTTTGCCACTTCCGCTGCCACCCTGGATCACCATATTTCCGGTAGAAGCATCCTTTCCTGTTATCAGATGTCTTGCCGCACCTGTAAGTGCCTGACAAATCTGTTCTTCCATTCCCTTGATCGAAACAAAATAGGTAAATATCCCCCGAAGTTCTTCACCCAGTGATGTAACTGCCTCAAAACCGGTCTCATCCTCAGGCTCTGTGATCTCCGGAAGGACTCTTTCCACCCGGTCCTCTTTCTTAAGAACCTCTTTCGTTACCTCAACTGCCGTGTTGTCAGCCAGCTCTTTCTGTGTGATATCATCCGTCGCGCTTTCCGTATCGGTAATATGCTCTACCGTTTCGGCTAATGCCTGTTCCGTTACCACTTTGCCAAGATCGATCGTGTCTGCGGTAGCTATATCAAAATCATCTGCTTCAGATGTTTTCTCTTCACTAATATCTGAAACTTCCTCTGCCGCCTTCTCCTCTGTACTGAGATCTACAGTTTCCTCATCCGTTTCTTCTGCGGAGAGATCTGCGATTTCCTCATCCGGCTGAGATCCCGGTATCTGCTCCTGTCCGGATATTTCCACATCTTCTGTCTCCTGCATCATCCCGGATACTTCTTCTGCAAGCTCCGCTGCATTCACTCCTGGCCCAGATATCTCTCCCATTGACGCTGCCGGCTCCGGTTCCATTGCGGACGCTGCTGTTCCGGCTGCCTCTGCCAGCTGTTTATCGATATCCGCCGTCTCTGTCGATATCCGGTCAATCTCTTCCTGTAAGATCTGATTCATGTTTGCAACCATAGCTGCTGCCCTGTCATTTTCTAACGGCTTGCCTTCTATGTACTGATCCTGCAGTATATCTTTTGGAGCAACACCTGCATCAAGCTTTGGAATAATGTCTGCAAGACGTCCCATAATTTCTTCTGCTTCCTGCAGCGCACGCGCCTTTGCAGATTCAAGTCTGCGCTGCTTTGCATCTTCTAATGCAACTTCTGCGGCATATTTCGTCTTTTCCCACTCAGCAAGCACTTCTTCAATGCTCATCTGACCTGTGATCTGGTGCTCTAATGCCGTTTTCTCCGGCATATACATCCCAATCTGTCCATCATGTTCTTCTGCAAGCAGCTCTTTGAAATTGATCTTTAACGAATCATCGATCTCGTGATCCGTCTCTATATGTTCCAGCGTATCTTCCTCTTCCTCAGATGGATCATATTCTTCTTTCGGAAGCTGCAGATATGGAATCTCCTCCACAAGCTTTTTGATGTTGTCCATACTGTCTGTAACAGTTTCTTTTTCCGTCGCCTGCATGATCTGCTGCATGCTCTTTTGCAGCTCTTCCTGCAGATTCTGTGTATTAAACCGTTCCGGTGAAAGCTTCACATCCGGTATCTGTACGGTTTCATTCACGATCTCACCGGAGTCAAGCTCCTCCTCCGGTCTGACCTCAACAACACCTTCGCGTTTCTGACAAAATCTGCGATACTTTTCTTCCTGCTGTTTATTTAACGGCTGATAGATCATCTTCAGTTCTAAGGCACGCTCTACATATGGACCGTCACCAAACCACAGTACCAGTTCATCACATGCCTCCACACACTTATCTGCCATACCTGCTTTATGATACAGACATGCAAGTTCAAATGCCCATTCTTCGGTATATTCCTGCTCTTTTAACTCCTCTAAAATTCCGATCAGAGTTTCTATATTTGCACCCTGGGCTTTGCAGATCTCGTATTTCAACACATATTTCAAATTATCATGTGGTGCGATCTCCACAAATTCCTGATAATAATCTTTCGCCTCATCAAAATTTTTCATTTTAATGGCAACTTTTGCCAGGCGGTAAATGATCATTCTTCCAATTGGAGACCGGTCATATGCCATAAGCAAAACCTCACGGCTGTCTTCTAAACGACCGGTATTCTCATAAATCTCTCCAACTTTTACAAGTGCATTTACATTTTTTATTTTATTCCAGTTAATCGTATCAGCTATCTCTGCTGCCTTTTCATAATTATGTTCGGCCGTCAGAGATTTCATCTGATCCAGCTTTAATTTATATTCATATTTATCCAAATTATGCCACCTCAGAACGCGCTATTCTTTTGCTGCTTCTTTTGTTCTTAGTTTATCATACGCACATATAGATGTCAAAATTTAATCTTAGAAAAAAAAGCCATGATACAGGCAAAAAAAGAGGGTTTGCAGTCTGCCATACCCTCTTTTCTGTCATTGATCTTATTCTTCTTTTTTACTCTCTTCTACGGATTCTCCGATATGTTTTCCATGATGTTTTTTCAACTCTTTTTTTGACGGATTTTTATCATAAACAGGCTGATTACTCTCCTTGTCAACTTTAGTCAGATATACATATGCCAGTGTATCTGTTGTAAGTCCACGCTTCTTTAAGAAATAAGATACCGTTTTCTGTGCAACATAATAGATCACTGCCATAAGCGGCACACCGAGCAGCATTCCCGGGAATCCCCATAATCCGCCAAATACCAGAATTGCAAATACAACCCAGAATGCCGATAATCCGGTAGAGCTTCCAAGGATCTTCGGTCCAATGATATTTCCGTCAATCTGCTGTAACACAACGATAAAGATCAGGAAATATAATCCCTGTATCGGATTCTGAAGCACGATAATGATAAAGGACGGCACCGCGCCGATAAACGGCCCGAAAAACGGTATAACGTTCGTGACACCGATGATCACGGCGACTAACACCGTATCCGGCATCTTCATGATGGCAAGCACGATATAGGCGAGCACACCAATGATCGCCGAATCTAATATTTTACCACTGATAAATCCACTGAAAATCTCATTGCTCTTACGGACAGTATCAACGATAACATTTGCCCGCACCGGTTTAAACATCGCATATACGATCTTTTTCGCCTGTCCTGCAAAATGTTCCTGGTCTGCCATCACATAGACTGAAATGATCAGACCGACGATCACATTTAAAACGAATTTGACACCATAGATCACACCGCTTGTGATCGATGTAAGATAAGTCTGTACCTTTGAAAAAATATCATCTTCAAAAAAGGTCTCAACCGTATCCGTTATTTTGTCCACGCCCTGCTGTATCATGGACGCAAGTTCCGTATCACCGTTTGTCACCTCGTCTACCCATTTCGTCAGATTCTTTGCTTCCTGTGGAAACGATGTGATCATGCTCTGGATACTCGCAGAGATAGATGGAACGATCGCCGCCACTAAAAGCACACAGATTCCCACTAAAAATACCAGTGATCCGGTAATTGCTATTCCCCGTGATGTCTTTTTCGCTTTGCATTTGCTTTTCATCCGCGGCTCTAAAAACTTAAGCAGGTGTCCCTCTAAAAATTTCATGATTGGATTTAACAGATATGCGATCACTACACCGATAATGATCGGCTGTAAGATCAAAGACAGCTTCTTCCAGAAGTCTGTGAATCCATTGTAACGGTAGATCATAAAGAAAAACAGTATGCAGCAGCAGAAAGTCACAAATACGACCAGTGCGATGATGACATACTGTGGTTTTAATTCCCATTCTGTTTCCTGGGATGTTTTTTTTATCTTTTCCTGTTCGTCCAAATTGCCATCCTCCGTCTTATCTAATATTTTCATTATAACCTTCGCAGACAGGCAACGCAATCAGATTTTGCTGAAATTTTTGTTAATTACTGGATTTTGCAAAAAGGGACACCGGTGCTCATGCGCCGATGCCCCAAAATATCAGTCTGCGGTTTTACCCTCTGTAATAATTGATCAGACAGCCCTTTAAGATGATCTCTCTCTCATCATCAGTCATCGCACCAAGTCCAAGTTTAAACTCTTCTGCCTTTCCATCTTTGATCACATACGCTGTAATCTCGGACTGTTTGTCCTCGACTGCTTTACGGATATTCGGGATATATAAGTAGTCAAGATTCTTGAACGGCAGTTCGCCCTCCGGGATGATGAACGGAAGCATACCCCAGTTGATGAGGTTCGAGCGGTAACGCTTGGTTGCATACTCATTTGCAATGTTTGCCCAGCCTCCAAGTACTTTCTGGCAGGAAGCAGCCTGCTCACGCGCGGAACCGTCGCCAGGTTTTACTGCAAAGATGGTACTTCCAAAACCGATCTCACCATTGGAATGGTTATCCTCAAATTTTGTTTCCGGGAATACTTTATCGATGACATCCATAACCGGTTTTAACTCTTCTACTGCCTCTAACGGACAGTTTCCGGCTTCTAACGCTTTCTGCGCTTTCTGGATCTCTTTTGCCCGGCCCACGTACTGCGGATCTTTTCTGGAAAGTGCAAACTCTGCAAGTCCAAGCGGGTTGGAACGGAAGGAGGATGTCTCTCCGGACGGGATCAGCTCGTCTGTGGTCGCGACCGGATCGTGGATCTCGGATACCACTTTTAATACCATATTTTCCGGCAATGCACTCATTGCCGGCCAGTCTTTGATGTTTGGTCCAAACTGGATTTCAACGGAAGGATCTGCTACACCCTTGCTGTCAAAGACACGGTTTGCGTAAATATTTTTATCGAAGAAGTACTTCGGTTTGCTAAAGTTCACATCCACATCGGTTGCGGCTGTCAAAAATCCCTTGTTTGCGGCTGTTGCTGCGATCGAACGTGCATCCATCAGCGCAACGGAGGCAACCTGTCCCTTCTGTACCTTGGAGCCTTCACGGTTCGGGAAGTTTCTGGTGGAGTGGCGGATGGAAAATGCGTTGTTTGCCGGTGTATCGCCAGCGCCAAAGCACGGTCCGCAGAATGCCGTCTTAACGATCGCACCTGTCTCCATCAGGGATGCAACTGCACCATTCTTTACTAACTCCATATAAATTGGTGTACTTGCCGGATATACGCTTAACGTAAACTCATCCGGTCCGATGCTTGCGCCCTTTAAGATATCCGCAGCATCGCAGATATTCTCAAATCCACCGCCTGCGCAGCCTGCGATGATACCCTGGTCTACATAGAGTTTTCCATCTCTTACTTTGCTCTTTAAGTCCAGTTTGACCGCACCGTCAAAACTTACCTCTGCACGTTTCTCACAGTCATCTAAGATGTCCATCAGGTTTGCGTTTAACTCTTCGATCGTGTAAGTGTTGCTCGGATGGAATGGCATTGCGATCATCGGTTTGATCTTTGAAAGGTCGATCTCGATCATTCCGTCATAATATGCCACGCTGCCCGGATTCAACTCTTTGTAATCCTGTGGTCTGCCGTGGATCGCATAAAACTCTTTTACTTTGTCATCTGTTTTCCAGATGGAGGAAAGGCAGGTCGTCTCTGTCGTCATAACGTCCACACCGATTCGGAAATCAACGCTTAAGTTTGCAACGCCCGGTCCGACGAACTCCATGACTTTATTCTTTACATAACCTTTATCAAATACTTCCCCGATAATGGCAAGTGCAATATCCTGCGGTCCGACACCTTTCATCGGCGTGCCTGTCAGATAAACGCCGATCACACCCGGCATATCGATATCATAAGTCTTGTTTAAAAGCTGTTTTACAAGCTCCGGTCCACCCTCGCCGACTGCCATGGTACCAAGTGCGCCATAACGTGTGTGGGAATCAGAACCAAGGATCATCGCTCCGCCTGCCGCAAGCATCTCGCGTGCAAACTGATGGATGACTGCCTGATGAGGCGGTACATAAACTCCGCCGTATTTCTTTGCGCAGGTTAAACCAAACATGTGGTCATCCTCGTTGATCGTACCTCCGACTGCACACAGGCTGTTGTGACAGTTCGTCAGCACATATGGGATCGGGAACTTCTCTAATCCTGATGCTCTTGCTGTCTGGATGATTCCGACAAATGTGATATCGTGGGATGTCAGCTTGTCAAACTTGATCTGAAGTTTGTCCATATTGCCGGATGTATTATGATTTTTTAAGATACCGTAAGCAATCGTATTTTCTGCCGCCTGCTCTTTGGTCACTGCTGCCCCGGTCTTTTTTACGACCTCTTCGATGGCATTTGCACCGTCCGGTACCAGTTCATTTCCATTTACGAGATATACACCGCTATCGTATAATTTCATGGTTTCCTCCATTCTTTTGCCCATTTTCTATTAGATCCATTGTTTAAAATTATATAGACAGCATCAGCAAAAATCAAGTACTTTTACACGTTAAACCGAAAGCATTGGAAAGCGCATGCCCTATCTGCTGAAAACAGCCGTAAATTTACTCTCTTATTCATCCGTATCTATTGTTTCCCTGTACATCGGGAATGTGATCGAAGCCTTAAACAGATCTCCGTCCACCCCGATGAAAAAGATGCCGCCCATAAGCTGTGTCAGACTCTTTGCAATGGAAAGCCCCAGTCCGCTTCCCTCGGTCGTTCTTGAGGCATCCCCACGGATAAAACGCTCTGTCAGATCTCCCGCATTACTGTTTTCCAACGCAAGGGAACGCTCCGAAACATTTTTGATGGAAAATGTCACTTTTTCCTCCAGTACATGCACATCCACATAAACTCTTGTTTTTTCCAGCGCATATTTTGCAACATTATTATAAAGGTTTTCGATGACACGGTAGAGCTGTCTGCCGTCCGCAAGGATCATCACTTCCGTTTTCGGGAGTTTGGTGACGATTGTAAGCTCTTTCGCCTCAAATTTTTCATTAAACTCGCCTGCCGTCTGATAGATCAGCTCCACTAAGTCAATCTTTTGCATATCCAGTTTGACATTTCCGGATGTAATACGCGATGTCTCAACCAGATCCTCCGTCAGCTGCTTTAACCGCTGTGACTTGGCATCCAGGATTCGGATATAACCATTCACCCGTTCATTATCAATATGTTCCAGTTTGATCAGATTGACATAATTAATGATCGAGGTCAGCGGTGTTTTGATGTCATGTGAAACATTCGTGATCAGGTCTGCCTTCATGCGCTCATTTTTCGTACTGTCATCCACCGCATGCAAAAGACCGCTGCCAATATTATTGATCGCTTCGGCAAGTTTTTTATCCTCACCATGCAGTCCTTCTGTGTCGATCTTGTTGCTTAGCACACCTTCCGTAATTTTTTCCACGCCTTCATATACCTGATAATGTTCCACTGCAGAACGCAGCAGGAGATATGCCTCCATGCCGCTGAAGATTAAAAGCAGTACCAGACAGATTACCCGGTGGTAATAAAAAGCTCCCATCGCAAGCACGAAACAGACGATCATGTGGACTGCAAAGACAACCAGCACGCTCACCGTCACCGTCCGTTTTTCAAAAAACTTGTCCATCCCTTTTACAAACCAGCAGACAAGGCTGTTTTCCCACATCACTTCCGCCTTCATCCGGCGCACCATGCTCAGATAAAAAATGAGAAACAGTACATCAATCAATAGACTGACCGTTCCCGATGCGACCAACAGTCCCGACACGTTCCACGTTTTATTATTTACATGGGACAAAAGCATGATGAGCTCACTGGTTGCTGCAATAAATACGGCGGTCACGATCTCTGTTTTTATCCGGTCCACAAAATTAAGATGAACTCCTTCTTCCCCATCTCTGTGTCCGGTTGCAAGTGTCAGATATACAAGACTTAATACCCATCCCATCAGACTGACCAGCGCAGCAACAATACTGACTTTGATCCACGGATGCAGTCTTACATACTCCATCTCGGCATCATACAGATCGTCTTTTGCCGTCAGATCCGTATCCACTCCGATCACAAGCACCACATTTTCCAGTGGCAGATACATCTGGTTATTATAACTGTCAAAAAAGTAATTCTCCATGCCGCGGATATCCGTTCCAAATTCCTTTTTCTCCATATCATAGATCAGATAATCCCCCATGGTCTTTGCCTCCATGAGAACAGTCTGTGTATCAAACTCCTGGCCTTCCACCGAATCCGGCTGATTGGTATACCACACCCCATTCTGTTTATACCAGTAACAGAAATTGGTGTCTTCACGCTTAAACTCATTTGTATACTGCAGATAACGCTTATCGTCCTCCGCACTCCGCTTATTGCCTTTTTGTAACAGATGCAGATAATCGGTCAGTTCACTGCATTTCTGCTCCATGCATTTGGTATAGTAGCCCGAATTAAAAAAATCATCTGTACCGATATCCGTTACCTGCAGAATATTTTTGCTGATCAGTGATGCCAAAAGATAGACAGCGATGGTAAGTATTACCGTAAAAAACAGGTGCAGGATCATCCCTGCCAGCTTACTGCCGTATGTGTATGATTTCTTTTCCATATGAAGTCTCCATCCCCGTGCCGGACATTATCCTGTATGCCGGCGTACGGAATCCCTCCCAGAATCAGTTCTTGTCGATCTTGTATCCAACGCCCCACACAACCTTTAAATAGCGCGGCTCCTTCGGATTGATCTCGATTTTTTCACGGATGTGGCGGATATGTACTGCCACCGTATTGTCCGCTCCGATCGCATCCTCATTCCAGATGCTCTCATAGATCTGATTAATGGAAAATACCTTTCCCTGATTTTTGACCAATAATAAAAGGATGTTGTACTCGATCGGTGTCAGCTTTACCACTTCTCCATCCACGGTCACTTCTTTTAAATCATCATTGATCGACAATCCACCGACTGTATACACCGATGCGCTGTTCTCTGCCGCATTTCCAAGCTGGGTATAACGCCTTAACTGTGATTTGACCCTCGCTACCAGTTCAAGCGGATTAAACGGTTTCTCCACATAGTCATCCGCCCCGATGTTAAGTCCTAAAATTTTATCCGCATCCTCCGTCTTTGCAGACAAAATAATGATCGGAATGCTGCTCTCCTCACGGATTTTTAAGGTCGCACGGATTCCGTCCAGACGCGGCATCATCACATCCATGATCAGAAGATGAACCTCATTTTCTTTTAAGACCTCCAGTGCTTCTTCGCCGTCATATGCCTTTAAAATATGATACCCTTCCTGCTGTAAATATATTTCGATCGCTTCCACGATTTCCTTATCATCATCACACACTAAAATTGTCTGCATAAGTTCCTCCATTCTTTTTGTGTCTTACTTCAAGTATTACACCAGATCTTACATTTATTTTAACAGGAAAGTTTAAATTGTTATAGAGCGGATTTCTTAATATTCCTTTAAATTCCCACTGCATATACAACATTTTCCACATTTCTTAATTTAATTTAAGAAATTGGCCTTAAATTTAAGAAATACTTTATTGCATCCTATTCATCCCCGCCTTATGATATCTTTCGTACCCGTACTGGTACACACAGGAATTCCGTAGATTTTCCACAGTTTTCCCGTAAATAAAATAAGTTTTACACAAAACGGAGGATTCTTATGAAAAAAAATGTGCACACTGCAGGCAAAAGCAGAAAGCAGAAAAAAATCATGCTCCTTCTACTGGAGCTGCTGATCATCCTGCTCCTCGCCATTGCCCTTTTTATCACAACCAAATTATCAAAAATTGAAAAGAATAAGCTGGACATGAACGACGTTTCCATCAATGACGATCTCTCCGATGAGACAAAAGAAGCGATGGCTCATTACAAAACGATCGCACTCTTCGGACTCGACAACCGTTCCAACGGCAGCCTCTCCAAAGGAAACAGCGACGTTATCATGTTGGCAAACATCGATACGAAACAGCATACCATCAATCTGGTATCTGTTTACCGTGATTCTTATTTAGATACCGGAAACGGCACTTACCAGAAATGCAACGCAGCCTACGCAAAGGGCGGACCGGAACAGGCACTGTCCATGTTAAATACCAATCTTGATCTTGCAATCACCGACTATGTAACCGTCGACTTCAATGCGATCATTGAATGTGTCGACCTGTTAGGCGGTGTCGACATCACGATCACCGATGATGAGGCAAGTCTGATGATCGGTTATATGAAAGAATTAAATGAACTGACCGGACACAATTCCACACCACCTGCCTCCGGCGGAACTTACACCTTAGACGGCGTACAAGCATGCGCCTACGCACGAATCCGTTATGGCGGCGGTGATGACTACCGCAGAACCGAACGCCAGCGTACTGTTTTGACCGCAATGATGCAGAAAGCGCAGAAATCCAACATTCTGACACTCAACAAACTGATCAACGCAGCTTTTGGGGACATTCAGACCAGTTTTTCCAACACGGATCTCCTTGCCCTTGCCACAAAAGTTTTCAGTTATGACATTGGAGATACAACCGGTTTTCCATATGAAAAAACAACGCACAAATATGATAAGATCGGCGATGTTGTCATTCCGTGCGATCTTGCTTCTAACGTTACACAATTACATCAGTTTTTATTTAATGATGAAAATTATACCCCATCTGCAACAGTTCTTTCAAACAGCCAGCAGATCATCTCTAATACAGGATATAAACAGGGAGACGGCCATTAAGGCTGTCTCCCTGTTTTGTCAGTTAATTTCCCAGTTCATTTATTTTTTCCCTGATGGTGTCCATTTGTCCGGCCACATCCTGTATGGACTGCTCTATCTTTCTTTTCCGTCTTTTTACCAGCAGTCCCCATTGTAAAAACAATACTCCATCGATGATAAGATACAACACCGGCAGACTGATCCGTTTCCCTGCTACATACCCGATAAAGACATACAGGATCATTGGATTTATGACCGCAATGGAAATCATCGTTGTCAGGTCACTTCTGCGTCCCGTAAAAACATACAGGCTTTCCCATTTTTTGTGAAACTCTTTTTCCTCCGGCTTCTCTAACATCACATTCTCCTTTTACTCTTTATGATGTCTGGAGAAGAAAGAATGTTTCTCCGGTTTCTTCTCGCCGGAAGCTTCTCCGCCCTCTTTCCAGTGGAAATATTCCGCATCCAGATTGACATTGACATTTACCTCTGCTTTTGGCGCAGCTTCCTCTGGCGTATCTTCGGGAATTTCTTCGGGCAGTTCATTTTCCGGCACGATTCCTGCCTTTTCAAAATACTCCTGGTTGATCTTAATTTCCGGTTTGATCGCAGAATAAGGCGATGGCTCTGTCTCCCCCTTTTCCTTTGCCCTTTCTTTTTCAATCTCACGGTTACGATCCTCGATCAGATTCAGATATTTGTCCGTATCAGCAAGATTCTGCAGATGTCCTTTCAGGTCTGACTGGTCTCTCCTTACAACATCTTTTTCTTTCTGAAGTTTTTCATTGGCATCCTTATAAATCTCCTGCATGGCATCCGTTGCCCTCTGCATGATTTCCTGTACATGCCGCAGTGCCTCATTGGTATACATAACAGACGCAGCATACACATCCTCCGCTTTCCCGCTGGCATCTTTTAAGATATCTTCTCCGATTTTTGCCGCCTCACGTCTTGCACGCTCCTTGCCCCGCGTTGTCAGTTCATACTCATCCAGCATCGCGTAAATGGCCTTATTTAGCTCTGCAAGCAGCTCTAACATTCTTTTTTTATCAAGGATAATTTTACTGCCAATACTGTCATAAGCTTCACTGCCTGCAAGCAATATATGCATTTGTCTTAAAATTTCTTCCGTTTTGTCCTGCGCGCTCATGGTTATTCTCCTGCTTTACTTCCGCTGCGTCTTTTTCCTGTCTGGTATTTTACTAATTTTAACACTAACCGTATCAGCAAAACAACCAGTAAAATAACGATCAATACGACTCCTGCGATCATGACGGCATATTTGTTCGGATTTTTTATTAATTTTACGAGATTGGCCGAATCATCTACCACTTTTCTTTCATGCAATCCGGCATAATATTGTGGAATATCCGCAATTCCATCTCCATTTTCATCCGGGAACGACTCCATATAATGTGCGATCGCCGTCCATGCCTTTAATTCCCCGCCATTATCTGTCAAAATCACATCTTCAAAATTTTCAATCGGTGTTCCGTCTGCCTTTTTCGGCACAACAGACAACAGTCCATACGATGTTTTCGTCACCGCAGACAGCATCTGCCCACTGTAAAGATCTGCCACCACGCGATACAGTTTATCGTCCTCTAACTCCCTGCGATTGCCATCTGCATCCAGCAGATACACGTCGGTAACACGGTTTAAGATCATACGGTGCGGATTATAAGTAAACTGCAGGCCGTACATATACAAACGTGCGGATGTCATCAGATCCGACACGGATGCGTCGATCTCTGCCACGGTTTTTAACTCTTTTCCTGTCAGATATGCCTCGATCAGCGGATAACCCGGCACACCGTCTGCACCGATTCCAAGTGAAAATGAATTGAAAACATCTTCTACTGTAATATTTCCCTTTGTGTAGGTGTCACGGATCGTTCCACTCGGCGCGATTGCCACATCCACGGGAGTGCCATTATAATCCGTACTGTTTGTGACCGCATAAGCATAGGCATCTGCGATGAGATCCCCCAGATTATGCTCGGTATGGATGTTGTAGAGATCCTCCAGGCTGTCAAATGCTACATCATTTTCCGCAAGTACCTGTTCTCTCGTAAACCCAAACTGTGCCAGATAATCGGTATCCACCGTCGCCATAAAAGAATTGATTTCTTCCTGTGTAGCAGCATTCTCTGCAATGTCCGTCTCGATTGGAGTAAGTTTATATTCTTTCATGCCCCAGCGGCCATCCGCCTTTTGTTCTAAGGATAAGGATCCTAAATACTTCCCATATTCCCCTGCGGAAACGATATAGGTATCCCCATGTACAATCGGCTCCTCTAATTTTGTATGCGTATGTGCACTGATGATCACATCCAGATCCGGCACTTTTTTTGCAAGAATTTCATCCTCTGACTTTGACTCATCCTCTGAAGTTCCACTATGGGAAAGACAGACGATAATATCCGCATCTTCGTTTTTCTTAATTTCAGCTACGGTCTTTTTTACTGCTTCCACCGGATCCGTAAACTGCAGTTCGCAGGTCGGTGCACATGCCAGTGCATCTTTTCCGAATACGCCAAGCAGTGCCACCCGGACATCGCCCTTTTGCACCATCACATAATCTTTCACACCGTATTCCGTAAATGCATCACGGATCTGCTGCTGTCCTTCTGAGAATCCCTGCTGTTCCATGGCATCCCAGTTGATATTACAGACAAGAAGCTCCGGCACGGTATCTCCGCTTTCCGCCGCGGTTTCAAGCATCTTAGCAAGCCCCTTTGAACGATAATCAAATTCATGGTTGCCAAGTGTTGTCGCCTCACAGCCCAGTGCCCCTAACATCCGAATCTCTGCCGCCTGTGTCTCAAAAACGGTCTGCACCAGCGTTCCCATGGAAAAATCTCCGCCATCCACCACCAGTGTATCCGGATCTTTTTCTTTCTGTTCATCGATCAGTGTCTTAATCCTTGCAAACCCGCCGATCATTTCCTGTTTTTCATCTATTACCGTTGAAAAGCTGTTCAGATGAGAATGTGTGTCATGCACGAACATGATATCTATTGTTTTCAAGTCCGTCTGGTCTGCCGCCTTCACATTGCCGGATAGCCCCGTCATTCCCAAAACCAGAACAAAAACAAGGACTGCAGCCAGTTCCATTTTCCAATTTTTAATCTTTTCCCGTAACATATAAGTCTCCCTGTTTTACAAAGCATAATTTTACTTATATTTTACTTGATCTTTTAAAATTAGTAAATGGTGGTGCAGTCCTAATTTTCACTTTATCCAAAATATTTTTTACAATAGATTGATCCTGTCTATGCAACCGTAAATTTCTTTGTGTCCTTCCGCAGCATCAAAGATGCTTCCTGCGTCTGTTTCATCAGTACACGCATATCTTCTGCCTGTCTGTCAACATTGGTAACACGCTCTGCAATGCTTCCGGTACTTGCCGCACCATCATTCGCAGCTTTCGTTACCTCCTGTATATTTGCAACCACTCCGCTGACTGAAGCTAAAAGCTGTTCGGATGCCGCACTGAAATCCGTTACAAGTTCTTCAACATAGTTTGCATCTTCATTATAAGTATCTGCCATTTTTTCAAAATCATTAAAACTCTCCGTGACGTCTCCTCCCACAAACTCTAACAGACGTTTTGCATCTGTGGTCAGTCTTGCAACTGCTGTCTGGACACGCTCTGTCACTTCCTGGATATTCCCGACCGTGCTCGCCGACTGCTCCGCAAGATTACGGATCTCATCTGCAACAACTGCAAATCCTTTTCCCGCCTCTCCGGCTCTTGCGGCTTCAATTGATGCATTCAAAGCCAGCAGATTTGTCTGCGAAGTGATTCCCATGATGGACTCCGCAAGAACACCGATCTGCTCCACGACTTTTGCATTTTCCAGTGCTTCCGATAAGCTCTCATTGATTTCCCCATGCACTTTCCTTATATTTGCACGGCCTGCACTGATTTTTTGTTTCGTATCAGCCGCTCTGGTATGGATCTCGTCAACTTTTCCGTTTCCCTCCTGCGCATGCTCTGCAATTCCTTTTGCAGCTTCCTCAATCTCTCCGGACATCGTATTCACTTCCTGTGCAGCTGCTGCGGTCTCCTGATTTCCGGCTGCAAGTTCCTGCGTGATACCGGATACACTGTCGATCTCGTCCGCAAGTTTTGCCAGTGCCGTCTCTGCTGTTCCAACCGTTTCATCCAATGTATCCGCTTCGCGCTGTACATAGCCGATCAGATGTCTCATATTGTGATGAATGTCACGGATGCTGCGTGCAAGAATACCGATCTCATCTTCACGTTTCAGGTATTTTTCATCCACACGCTGCGTAAAATCGCCCTGTCCCATTTTTTCGGCAAACAGCGCAGATCTTTTGACGCCTGATGTAATGTCGAATGTAAGATACAGTACCCATATATCCGTGAGTATACACATAATAACCATAAAATAGAAAAACTGATCCTGTTTTGCTTTCTTTTCCTGCTGCATTTTCTGCAATATCGGCTGCAGTTCCTGTTGTATTTCTTCCTGGGAATATTCCGGGTGTTCCTCACTTACATATTCTTCCATGCTGGCGATCGCATCATTACGGATAGTACCCATATTTTTTGCTCCGACAACTACTCCATATAATCCGATTATTAAAATCTCAATAATCAGAATCGTCATTTTTACCTTTAATGATACTTTTCCACTTAGGGTCACATCAATATCCTCCTTTGTTCTTTCTGATTTATTCTCATAAACGGTCCTATATTGGTTTCATTCTACTATCATTTAATTTTGATTGCAATATACATCTTTGACAATTTATCAGGCTTTTGTTTCCTGTGTTACTGTTCAGACCATTGTAAAAACTGACGAAATTTAAAAAAATATATTTGTGG
>OGEA01000494.1_pt1 | contig 26515 bp, 20 predicted proteins | sample 1570531 | NCBI WGS metagenome assembly OGEA01 (sample SAMEA2581973, study PRJEB24529) | metagenome | biome: Human gut stool | place: China | collected 2011 | reverse complement strand
GATGCCCTGAACCTTTAAGCGTATACCGTTTGGCAGTTGTTTATGTTGCAAGTGCAAATTATCGTTCGCAGATGTTGCCGCGATAACAGAAATATGAATTTAACACATAACGTGTTAAAAATAAAATTTTAATAAGAGAAATGGGAGGAATAATTTATGAAACGTACAATGAAGAAAATGGTAAGCCTTGGACTGGTTGCTGCCATATCGTTGACAATGCTGGTTGGTTGTGGAAACAGCAAAGAAACAGCTGACAATACAGCCAGCGACAACACAGCAAATGATACGAGTGATACAAGTGTCAAGGAGGAGACAAAGACAGCAGAGAATGCTAAGATTGGTGTTTTAGTTCAGGATGTTAGTGGCGAGGAAGCATTAGGGTTCCGTACTTATTATGAAGATTATGTTGCGAATCAGTATGGTGTGACATTTACTTATACCGATGAACTTAAAGATGCGGCAAGCGAGAAGTCTGCTATAGAAAAATTCGCTTCACAGGGATATCAGGCAGTCATCTCTCTTTCAAGTAATGATCGTGCATTGCAGATTGAAACCTGTGAGGAAAATCAGATTTATTATGCGGTTGCTGCTGGAACTCTTGATCAGGAGCAGTTTGAAAAATATAAGACAAATGAGTACTTCCTTGGTCAGGTTGGACCAAGCATGGATACAGAGTATGAAGCTGGTGTAGAAATGGGCAGGTTCTTTGCGGAAAAAGGCATTAAGACAGCTGCTATCTATGGGGCATTTATTCCAAATCCTATGCATGTATACCGTGTAGCGGGTGTACTTTCCGGTCTGGGACTTTCCTATGATGGTGCTACAGAAGAGGGAGAAGTAGTGGGCAAGATTTTTACTGATCAGAGCGTGGATTTGTCTAAGATTTCTGGGGATATCCAGATTGTTTCTTATCTGCAGGGCTATGGTGATACAACAACAGATGAGATCAATGCAGCAATTCAGGCAAAACCGGAAGCATTTATTTCAGTGGGAATGGCAACAACATTTTTTACACAGCAGTTAAATGCTGCTGGTATTGAGTTCTCAGATATTGATTCCTTTACACAGAGTAATGGAGAAGCTATCACAAATGGAAAACTTGTCTATCTTGCCGGTAAATATTCATCTTCTGTAGGTCCTGCATTTGCATTAGTTTTAAATGCCATCAATGGAAATGTAATCCGTGATGAACAGGGAAATGCAGTCTCACTCAGCCAAAACTATCAGGTTGCAACTGACGAGGCTACATTTGATGAGTTTTATAAGTCAGATAACGGAGATAATCCAATTTACAATAAAGAAACATTAGACCAGATTATTGGTGAGTCTGTTACTTTTGATGAGATCAATGAACTTGTAACATCGAAGTAATTCATTTTTACAGTCAGGTCACGGCTTCATTTAGAAGCCGTGCTCTCTCCAAATAAATGAAAAGTTAAAAATTCATTTATTTGGAGAGGGTATGGAATATCCTGAAAAATGAAAGGAGAGGACAACATGAAAAATAAAAATAGACATTTGGTAAAGAATGTAATTGGTACATTAACAATACCGGTACTGGTGGCTGTATTATTGCAGGGAATCTGCATGTTCAATGGAAAAACAATGATTTCAAACATGACAGGTTTTGATAACTTTGTTGTATATATTGCAATTGTGATGATTACAACAATAGCATTATCCATTAATTTAAATAGTGGTCGTTTTGATTTTTCCTTGGGATCAATGGCAGCACTTTCTTCTGTATTAGGAGCTAAAATTACATATTCCATTTTAGGTGGTGGAAGTAACAGTGCATTGATGATGTTGATATTGACGATCTTATTTGGTATGTTACTTGGACTTGTTTCAGGACTTATGTATGTGGTGCTGCATCTGCCGCCAATCATTACATCTCTTGGAGTGACACTGATCTATGAGGGAATTCTTTTTACAATCACGGAAGGACGTTATGTGATGAAGGAAGTGCAGAATCCATCTATGACAGCTTTTACAGGAAGCTGGATTTATGCAGCAATCATTATTGTGGTTGTGTTAGCTGTCTGTATAGCAATCTTTGATTACACAAAGTTTGGATATGATTATAATGCACTCAAAAATGGTCAGAAGGTTGCGGTAAATACCGGTATAAAAGAGATATCAAATGCCATTGGATGTTATGTGATCTGTGGCGGATTGATGGGAATTGTAGGATTTTTAAATGCGACAAGAAGCACAACAATCAACGGTGGTCAGTTGAACTTTTCCTCTATCAGCATTATGTTTACGGCGTTTCTTCCAATGTTCATAGGCTCCTATATCAGTCGCTTTACAAACGAAAAAATTGGATTCCTTTTAGCTGCTTTATGTATGTCCATGCTTAATTCAACATTTGCTGTATTCTCCAATGAGGTAAATGCATCAATGCAGGCAATCATTAATGCAGTACTGCTTGTAGTCTTTTTGATTTATTTGAGTAATGAACATTTATTGGTAAGTCTTTTTAACGGAAAACGAAAATAGAAAGCAGGAGGGTATGAATATGATCAACTTAACAAAGAATCCATTCTTCCTTTCAGGGGAAGACATTGAATGGGTTGAAAATACAAAAAAGTCAATGACATTAGAAGAAAAAATAGGTCAGTTGTTTGTCCCAATCGGGTATTCCGGAGATCCGCAATATCTGGAACATGTCATGCTCGCACATCACATTGGTGGAATTATGTATCGTTGTGGTGAGGCGAAGGAAATGCAGCGGACACACCGTTATCTGCAGGAACACAGTAAGATCCCACTTCTTATTGGAGCTAATCTTGAGGATGGAGGCTGCGGAATTGCAACAGATGGAACACAGTACGGAAAACAAATGCAGGTTGCGGCAACTGGAGACACGGAGGATGCATATCGGCTCGGAAAAGTAAGCTGTAGTGAAGGTGCAGCGGTTGGTTGTAACTGGGCTTTTGCACCTGTGGTTGATATTGATAGAAATTGGAGAAATCCGATTACAAACGTGCGTACATATGGGGATGATCCGGATCGTGTTCTTGCATGTGGTCTCAATTACATGAGGGCAGCTAAGGAAGAAAATGTTCTTGTTGCAATTAAGCATTTCCCAGGGGATGGCTGCGATGAAGTGGATCAGCACATTCTTACAAGCGTAAATAATCTTTCCTGTGATGAGTGGGATGCGACATATGGAAAAATATATAGCGGCTTGATTCAGGCGGGGGCACAGACAGTGATGGTCGGACATATTGCACAGCCGGCATATCAAAAATCGTATAATACAGATTTTCCAAATAAATTAATACCGGCAACACTTTCATCGGAATTGTTAAAAGGTTTGCTCCGTAAAAAATTGGGATTTAACGGTCTGATTGTAACGGATTCTACCTGCATGGTAGGTTTTAGCTGTGCAATGAACAGAGAAAGGGCAGTTCCTTATGCGATTGAGGCAGGATGTGATATGTTCCTTTTTAATAAGGATCTTGAGGAAGATTATCAGTATATGCTGAATGGATACAAGCAGGGAATCCTTTCGGAACAGCGATTAGATGAAGCAATCACAAGAATTCTTGCAACTAAAGCTTCGCTTGGACTTCACAGAAAAGCAAAGTGTGAAATTGTGCCTTCGGAAAGTGCACTTTGTATTCTGCAGGCTGATGAGCATGTTGCATGGGCTAAAAAGAGCGCAGACAAGGCAGTTACACTTGTAAAGGATATAGATGGAATTTTACCGTTGAATCCGCATAAGACCAAAAAGGTGTTGCTGGAAATCATAGGTGGGTTTCCATCAAATGAGCGTGTTTTGGAAAGCTTTCGTAAGCGATTGGTTGAGGAGGGGTTCGAAGTTAACGTATATGAACAGGAGAACTTTGAAACAGCAAAATTTGATGTTGGCACATTCCGGAAGAATTATGATCTGGTCATTTATATTGGAAATGTAGAAAATGCATCCAATAAAGTGACAAACCGACTTTCATGGTATACATTCTGGGGAAATGGAAATAACGTTCCATGGTTTGCTGCTGAGAGACCGGTTGTGTTTATCAGCCTTGCTAATCCATATCATCTTGTGGATGTACCCATGATAAAAACCTTTATCAATGGCTATTCCAATAGTGAGTATGTAATTGATAGTGTGATGGAAAAACTTATGGGAAGAAGCAATTTTACTGGCAAGAGTCCGGTAGATCCGTTTTGTGGAAAAGAATACTTAAAATGGTAAGAGTGAGAGAAGAACAAATACATGAAAAAAAATTTAGAATTTTTAAGTAAGGCATTAAGTTTATTGCCGGAAGTTAAGGAGACACTGGTTCCTCCAAAAGAGGGACAGTTTTTTTCAAAACCTTTAGGAAAAGGCGATTCGGTAACAATTGATTTTGGGAAACATTTGGTAGGACATCTTCAAGTAAAAATGGGTTATGTCAATTCACATCCAGATGCTCCGGTTTGGATTAGATTTTCCTTTGCAGAGAATTTGAAAGAATTTGAAGAAAATGTGGAGAATTATCAGGGATGGATCTGTTCAGCGTGGGTACAACAGGAACAACTTCATTTTGATCTGATTCCGGGAGAGTATACTTTGCCGAGGCGTTATTCGTTTCGCTATGTGAAAATTGATATACTTGATATCAGTTCAAAATTTAATTTGGTTATTGAAGATGTCATGGCAATCGCATTATCTTCTGCAGATGATAGTAAGTTAAAACCATATCATAATGTGCATAAAGAATTGGAGCAGATTGATCATATTGCGTGCCATACACTGCATGATTGTATGCAGAAAGTTTTTGAAGATGGACCAAAACGTGATCGGCGACTTTGGATGGGAGATCTTCGATTACAGGCATTGGCAAACTATGAGACATATCAGATGAATGATATGGTAAAGGGGTGTTTATATTTATTTGCTGCATTACCGATGCAAAATGGACAGGTGGGTGCATGTGTATTTTTAGAGCCTGAACCGGAAGTAGATGATACCAGTATGTTTGATTACTCTTTATTGTTTGTGGCAGCCCTGTGGGATTATTATGTAGAAACGAAGGATCGTGAGGCCCTTGAAGATTTGTGGGAAACAGCAAAAATGCAGATTGTATTGGCACAGAAACAGGTCGGTAATGATGGTGTGGTAAAAGACTGCAATAAACTCGGCTGGTGTTTTCTTGACTGGTCACTGGAATTAAATAAGCAGGCAGGTGCACAGGGTGTTTTGCTGTATGCGATGAAAAGTGCCGTTGCCATTGCAAAAGAAATCGGAAAAGACCATGATGCAGAATGCATAATGAAAACTTATGAACTTTATAGAAAAGCTGCTAAGATGCATTTTTATGATGAAGAAAAAGGACTATTTGTCAGTGGTGATTGCAGGCAGATTTCCTACGCAAGCCAGGTATGGATGATTCTTGGTGATGTTGTAGATGAGCAGAGTGGAATTCGAATTTTACATGATGTTGCGACACAGACAGAGGCAATTGAAATGATTACCCCATATATGTATCACTATTATATAGAAGCATTACTTAAATGTGGTGATAAAACAGAGGCTCTTAGTGTTATGGAGAAATATTGGGGAGGTATGGCACGACTTGGTGCGGATACGTTTTGGGAGTTATATAATCCAAATAATCCGGATGAATCACCTTATGGTGGGACTATTGTTAATAGTTACTGTCATGCCTGGAGTTGTGCGCCTGCTTATTTTCTTCGAAAATATTATTCTGAAAAATAAGAGTGGGGTATTTGTATGAAAAAAATTGGAAATAAAGTTTTTTTAATGATTATTATATTTGTTTTGATATTTGGATTAAATACAGTGTTTTCTATAAGAATGCAGAATAGTATAAAACAGGCTGGATTGCAGATAACGAAACAGTATATTCCGATTCAGACAGAGATTTTCACTATCCAAAAAAGTATGGAACGAGGTCAGAAATATCTTAACATTATCAGTTTGTATGATGATGCAGAGCTACGTCAACAGTTGGAAAGTTCACTAGCAGAGGAAATTTCGACGATTACGGCAAGTGAGAGTAAGATGGATGAATATCTGAAAAATATCGATAATGTAGAGTTAAAAGATAAAATCCATACATATGAGGATTTTTTAACAGAGGTTATTTCGCAATTTGCCATAATACAAGGGTATGTTGACAAGGGGGATTTTGTGCAGGCTGGTATAGCTCTTGGTGTAGATTTTCAGAATCTGATGGTTGATATGGGAGAAACAACGGAAAAGGAGCTTACAGAGGAGCTTGAGCAGGGAATTTCTGATTTATCGAAGGAATATAATCAAGCTGTTGAGACAAATTTAATAATGACAAAAATTCTATTTTCTTTTTTTGCTTTGGTATCAGTAGTTGTCTTTTTGGTTATAAGTAAGACTGTAAGTAAACCGGCAAGTGAAGCCAGCCGGCAGCTAAATGATATTATTGATGGTATCAATAAGAAACAGGGAAATCTTACGCAGCGTATTACTGTTAGTTCGCGGGATGAAATTGGTCAGTTATCGGATGGAATTAACAATTTTATCATTCAGTTACAGAATGCTATGCAAAAAATACGAAAGCAGTCAGAAATAATGCAAAGTTCACTTGGATTAATGAATGAAGAAGTAAACAATTCAAATGAAAATGCAGATAATATTGCGTCTACCATGGAAGAAATTACTGCGAGTATGGAAGAAATATCATCTTCTATAGAGGGAATTACCGGGAACACCAATGATATAGTGAGTTCAATTAACGATGTTGGAAATCAAGTTAATGAAGGTGTTGTAATTGCCTCTGATATTAAAGCATTAGCGGTTGGTGTTAAAGAGGAGACAGAGAAGAAGAAAACAGACATTTCTGATATTATTAACGAAAAGAGTCAGGCATTATCTTTATCCATTGAAGAAAGTCGGCAAATCAGCAGTATTAATAATTTAACTAACGATATACTTGAGATCGCAAGTCAGACGAATTTGCTTGCATTAAATGCTTCTATCGAAGCTGCAAGAGCGGGGGAAGTTGGCAAGGGATTTGCTGTTGTCGCAGAGGAAATTCGTCAATTGGCAGAAAACAGTAAGAATACGGCAAATGACATTCAGGGTATCAGTGTTCGTGTTATTGCGGCAGTCAATCAATTGATGACAAATGCACAAGATCTCATGAATTTCATACAAAATCAGATAATGAATGATTATGTTGAATTTGAGGCTGCAACAGATATGTATTATGAAAAGGCAGATCATATGGATACTATTACAGGTCTTTTCAATAAAAATATTATGTCTCTTCGTAATATTATGGCAGAGATGAATGATGGCATTACAAATATATCAGCTGTAGTAGAGGAAAATGTGCGTGGAGTAAGCAATGCAACAGAAAATGTGACCAAACTTGCAAATTCAATTTTAAATATTCACGAGCAAGTGATAAAAAATGTTGACTCTTCGAAATATCTGTTGGAAGAGTTGAATAGTTTTCAGCAAATTTAAAGACAAAATAAAAGAAAGACGAAAAGTATTACGAAGAGAAAATAAGGACAGTTTTTTAGTCGAATGAGAGTCTAAAAAACTGTCCTTATTTTTGATATCTTAAATTCAGCAAAAGAGAAGGAAAGGAGTAAGGGATGAATACAAAATATTATCTGGCTGTGGATATCGGTGCTTCAAGCGGACGGCATATGCTTTCGCACCTGGAGAACGGCAAAATTGTTTTGGAAGAGATATATCGTTTTCCAAATGGCATGATTGAAAAAAATGGTCACAAAGTATGGGATGTGGACCAGTTATTTCAAGAGATTCTGACTGGGATGAAAAAATGTGCCATGGTAGGAAAAATCCCATATAGTATGGGTATTGATACATGGGCAGTCGATTTTGTTCTGCTGGATGAAAATGATGAACGTATCGGGGATGCAGTGGCGTACCGGGACAGACGGACGGAAGATATGGACAGGAAAGTATATGAGTTTATACCGGAAGACGATTTATACGGAAGAACTGGAATACAGAAACAGATTTTCAATACGATCTATCAGCTGATGGCAGTCAAAGAGCAGCAGCCGGGGCAGCTTGAGTGGGCAAAAAGTATGTTAATGATACCGGATTATTTTCATTTTCTATTAACTGGGAAAAAGGTACAGGAATATACAAATGCGACAACGACCCAGCTTGTGAATCCTGTGACAAAAGATTGGGATATTGAATTGATAGATATGCTTGGATATCCTCGAAGAATTTTCCATAAAATTCAAAATCCGGGATATGAATTAGGCAGACTGACGGAAGATATTCAAAACAGGGTTGGATTTGATTGTAAAGTAGTTCTTCCGCCAACGCACGATACTGCTTCTGCGGTGATGGCAGTTCCAACGCAGGAGGAGCATGCACTTTATATCAGTTCCGGCACATGGTCACTGATGGGAACAGAGTTAAAAGAGGCAGATTGCAGCAAAGTCAGTATGCAGCATAACATGACAAATGAAGGCGGTTATGATTACAGATTCCGCTATCTGAAAAATATCATGGGATTATGGATGATACAGTCAGTGAAAAAAGAAAGCGCACCGGATATGGGATTTGGAGAAATTTGTGCACTTGCATCAAAAGAAACGATCAGATCCTTTGTAGATGTCAATGATGCGAGATTTCTTGCACCGGAAAATATGACAGCGGAAGTAAAATCGGCATGCGAAAAAGCAGGGGAACAGATTCCGCAGACAATTGGTGAATTAGCCGCGGTCATTTATCACAGCCTTGCAAAGTGTTATGCAAAAACGGCAGAGGAAATAGAAAAACTGACAGGTATTGATTATTCCAGAATACAGATTGTCGGCGGCGGGGCAAACGCACATTATTTAAATGAACTGACGGCAGAGTATGCAGGGAAAAACGTATATGCGGGGCCGACAGAGGCAACAGCAGTCGGAAACTTTGCTGCACAGATGATCGCGGCGGGAGAACTAAAAGACCTAAAGGCAGCAAGGGCATGTATTGCAGAGTCGTTTGAAATAAATATTTTTACAAGTAATCAGGATACAGAATAGAAAGGAAAAGTAAAATATGACAGGTTACGAAGCAGCAAAAGCAAAATATGCAGCATTAGGTGTGGATACAGATCAGGCAATTGAGATATTGAAAAAGGTTCCGGTATCACTGCACTGCTGGCAGCTTGATGATGTGATCGGGTTTGATAATGACGGAGGACTGACCGGAGGAATCCAGACAACCGGAAATTATATGGGACGTGCGAAGACACCGGAACAGCTCATGGTAGATATGGAAGAGGCAATGAAACTGATGCCTGGAACGGCAAAGCTGAATATCCATGCATCTTATGCGATTTTTGGAACGGGAGAATTTGCAGACCGCGATGCCTTAGAGCCAAAGCATTTTGCAAAATGGGTAGAATTTGCAAAGAAACACAACATGGGAATTGACTTCAATCCTACATTTTTCTCCCATGAAAAAGTAAAGGACGGATTGACCTTATCAAGCCCGGACGAGGAGACGAGAAAGTTCTGGATCAACCACGGAAAAGCATGTATCCGTATTTCGGAATATTTTGCGAAAGAGACCGGAATGCCGTGTGTGATGAACATCTGGACCGGTGATGGATTTAAGGATGTTCCGGCAGACCGTATGGGACCGCATCTCCGCTATAAGGATTCGATCGAGCAGATCCTCTCAGAGCCGTATGATAAAAATCTTGTAAAACCGTGTGTGGAATCAAAAGTGTTTGGAATAGGTGTGGAGTCTTATACGGTAGGTTCTGCGGAGTTTACGCTGAGCTTTGCGGCACTGCACGATGGATGTATGCCGCTTATGGACAACGGACATTATCATCCGTTAGAGTATGTGTCCGATAAGATCCCGGCAATGCTCTGTTTTTACCCAGAATTTGCACTTCACATTACAAGGGGTGTGCGCTGGGATTCCGACCATGTGCTGATTTTGGATGATGAGACAAAAGAGATGGCAAAAGAGATCGTAAGAGATCACGCATTAGACCGTGTTTACATGGCATTAGATTACTTTGATGCAAGCATTAACCGTGTGTCAGCACTTGCAACCGGTTTCCGCAGCTGGCAGAAAGCACTTCTGATGGCTCTGTGCACACCGAATGAGATGTTAAAGGAACTTCAGGATACCAATCAGATGGGGAAACTCATGGTGATGAATGAGGCTGTGAAAATGCTCCCGATCGGAGAAGTCTGGGAAGAATACTGCCGTAGGGAAGGCGTGTGTGATGATCTTCATTTCTATGATGAGATTGAAAAATATGAGCGCGAAGTGTTAGTAAAGAGAGCATAGCTGAAAAAATAGCATATAGCAAATTAGACGGGGATTTGTGAATACCTGAAAATTACAGAGAAGAGGGAAACGAACATGAAATTTATAGATGCAGAATTTGTAAAAGGATTTATCCGTATGGCGAACGACGGATGGGAGCAGGGATGGCATGAGAGAAATGGCGGAAATCTGTCCTATCGTGTTAAACCGGAGGAAGTAGAATCCGTAAAAGAAAACTTTGAGGCAAAGAAGTGGCAGCCGATCGGGACATCCGTTCCAAATCTGGCGGGAGAATATTTTCTTGTGACCGGAAGCGGAAAATATTTCCGCAACGTCATCATTAAACCGGAAGATTCCATCTGTATGATCGAACTGGATGAAAAAGGCGAAAATTACCGCATCGTATGGGGACTGGTAAACGGAGGCAGACCGACATCAGAACTGCCAAGCCATCTGATGAATCTGGAAGTGAAGAAGATACAGAACCCGAAGTACCGTGTCGTATACCATGCGCACACCACGAACATCATTGCGCTGACGTTTGTTCTGCCGCTGGAAGATAAAGTGTTTACGAGAGAACTCTGGGAGATGGCAACCGAATGTCCGGTCGTATTCCCGGCAGGCATTGGCGTAGTTCCGTGGATGGTACCGGGCGGCAGGGAGATCGCAGTTGCAACCAGTGAACTGATGAAAAAATATGATCTTGCGGTCTGGGCACATCATGGTATGTTTGCAGCAGGGGAGGATTTTGACCTGACATCACACCGGATAATTTCCGTCATCTTGCGAAAGACTTTCATGTTACACTGCCAGAAGAATTTTTATATGAAAAATAAAAGCTAGTACGAGCGATATGCGGATGGTGTCATCCCATATCGCTTTTTAAATACTTTCACGAAGTAATTGCTGTCAGGATATCCTACATACATTGCAATTTCCGCAACAGAAAGCATGGAGGTCTTTAAGAGTTCGGCAGCTTTTTTTGTGCGTAAATCTGCTATATATGCGGTCAGGGTGATACCCATTTCTTTTTTAAACAGACGGGACAGGTGTTCTTCGCTTACATGATTTGTATCCGATAATTCGTGCAGGGAAATGTCCTGTGAATAGTTGATGGAGATGTAGTTTAGTACATTTCGGATAACGGGAGAGTATTGTGACATATGCTTTGTATCATGAACAGCCTGGGTCAGTCTGATCAGCATATCTTTTTGAATCTTATCCAGTTCAGATCCGGTTCTTGCGGAGGCAAATTTCTGGATACTTTCTTGTGCTATTTCATCTATTTTTACCACAGGGCAGCCACCGGTCTCAGCGGCTTTTCTGGCAAGAGTTCTAAGGATGGCAAAACCATTCCAGTCGGTAGAATATAGAGAACGCTGTGATTGGGAGGTGTTGGCATAGTAATTGCTTGCTATACTCTCAAAAGCCATACGGACACCGTCTATATCCCCATCTGATATTTTTCTGAGAAAATAATTTTCCGTTTCATATCTGTCTATGATTTGATAATAGGTATTATTGGATTCTAAAATCAGCTTATCTGTCTTGAGCTCCTCATGGAATCCGGTCAGCTTTCTGTAAGAAAATTCAGGTGTATTTGGGATAAAGGTACGCATGGCAGCAAGTACGGTACCGTGGATCATGGAATAGCTGAGCTGTGGGAACTGATCATAGTATAGCTTCAGTGGCAGCAGGATGCTTGCAGGTAGTTTGTGGGATGCTAATAATTCCTGCATTTCCAGTGATGAAAAAGTATTTTTTACATAGGGACCTAGCAGGTAACAGGTATTATCAAAACAAAATAGAATCAGATTTGTATTCAGATAGTCTGTAATCTCATAAAATACTTCTTTTTTTGCATTTTCCAGCAGATAATGCAGATATTCTGCGGTGTACATCGGCTGAAGCGTTTTTTCAAAGCAATTTTGCTGTTCAAATGAATCAAGAGAGGCATTATCATTTGCAATACTGCAGATTCTGATGCCCAGTATATTTGCTACAAATCCCATGAAAATTTTCTCATTCATTAGATATCCCCCGTCATGTATATGTTATCAGATACCGCTGCGGGCGGCAGACTGTGATTTTTATACAAATATCAAAATAATACTATTTATATCAAATTTACTCTAACTATATCATGGATCATATGTTAATGTAAATACAGATCAAAACATATTTAACAAAAAGATACCAGGGAGGTTTTTTTATGGGAAAAGAAAAGAAATTAACGCAAAGTGAAATTGACGGTGTGCAATACCGTCGTGCAAAATTATGGCAGATTATTTTGTACTCATGTAATGCAATGGTTGGAATGACGGTTTATTCTTTAATTGGTATGGCAAGCTATAGTGCAAGTGTTGGATATGGAATTTCAACAGCTGTCATAGGAATTATTCTGACATGTACACGTATTTTTGATGGTGTGACAGACCCTGTTTTAGCAATTATATATGACAAGGTGGACACGAAATTTGGAAGATTAAGGGTACTGCTTTTGGGAGGATTTGTTATTGAAGCAATTGCACTTCTTGCCATGTTTGATGTGTTCTCATCAAAGGGCCATGGAATCGTTGTGTTTACGTTGTTATATGTAATTTACGTTATTGGTTATACAATTACAAATATGACAGCGCAGACATTACCGGCAATTATGACAAATGATCCGAAACAGCGTCCTACAATCGGAGTATGGCAGACAGCATTTAACTATCTTGTTCCTATGATAATGACGGTTATACTTAACATGGTATTACTTCCGAAATTTGGAGGGACATATAATCAGGAGTTCTTGTCAGCTGCAGTGAGAGTAAGCATGATTGTGGCAGCAGCAGGCATTGTGCTTGTATGCATAGGAATTTCAGAATATGACAAGCCGGAATATTATCTGGGAATTAAGAAACAGGAGCCACTTAAAGTAAAGGATATGCTTGATGTATTAAAGGGAAATAAACCATTACAGGCATACATTGTCGCTCAGGCATCTGATAAAATTGCACAGCAGACAGCATCACAGGCAGTGATTACAACAATGCTTTTTGGTATTATTATTGGAAATATGAGTCTTGCCACAATGCTTTCTGTGATAAGCATGCTTCCTTCGATCGTATTTGCCGGCTTTGGAGCCAGATATGCAGGAAAATATGGCAGCAAAAATGCGATTGTGACATGGACAAAGATATGTATGGCAGTTGCAGTAATATCACTTGTATTCTTTATCGTAATTGATCCGGGCACAATCTCAACATTTGGATTTACAATGATAGCTTATGTCATACTCACTCTTGTGCTGAACGGAGCGAAAATGTGTGTTACCACAGCGGATGTATCATTTATGGCAGATATCATTGACTATGAGCTTGACAGAAGTGGAAGATATGTACCAGCCGTTGTTACAGGTACTTACAGTTTCATTGATAAACTGATCTCTTCCTTAGCAGCACTCATTGCAACCGGTGCCGTGGCGATTATCGGATATACAAATACTATGCCACAGCCGAACGAGCCGCTTACAACCCCTATTTTTGTGGTGACAATGATAATATACTTTGGGATGCCAATTCTTGGATGGATTGTGACACTTATAGCTATGAAAAACTGTAAACTTACAAAAGAGGAAATGGTTCAGGTACAAAAGGGGATAGAGGCAAAGAAGAATGAGATGAAAGAAAAAGTAATAAAGGAGTATGTGTAAGTATGAGAAAAATAAATTTATTTAATGATAATTATATATTTGAAAAGGAGGGAGTCACCGAAAAAGTGACTCTTCCGCATACCTGGAATGCAGCAGATGGACAGAGCGCATCCGATTATTACAGAGGAGAGTGCATTTACACAAAGAAATTTGCAAAACCGGAACTTAAGGATGGAGAGCAGTTATATCTTGAAATAACCGGAGCAAATTCATCATCAAAGGTAAGCCTGAATGGGAAGGAGCTTGCGTCACATGACGGAGGCTATTCTACATATCATGTAAATCTGACAGATGGACTTATGGATGAAAATGAGCTTGAAATCAAGGTGGATAATTCCCCAAATGACCACGTATATCCACAGAAAGCAGATTTTACATTTTATGGCGGCTTATACAGGGATGTGAGGCTTATCACTGTGCCAAAGAACCATTTTGACCTTGATTATTATGGTGGAAAAGGTTTTTATGTGACACCAGAAGTGAAAGAGGATGGCAGCGCAGAGGTCAGATTTGATGCATATGTATGTGGTGATGCAGATGAGATCAGTGTTTTGGTAAATGGAGATTCTGGTTCGCAGAGTGTAACACTTTATATCCCGGAAGATGACACACAGACAATTTATGATGAGGACGCACTTTGTGGAATCAGACATTATACAGGAACGCTTATCATTGATAATCCTCATCTGTGGAATGGATTAAAAGATCCATTTTTATATACAGCGGCAGCAGAACTTAAGAAAAACGGTGATATAATTGATGAAGTTACCACAAAATTTGGATGCCGGAACTATTACTTTGACCCTGAAAAAGGATTTTTCCTGAATGGAGAGAGCTATCCGCTCAGGGGAGTATCACGCCATCAAGACAGGATGGGCGTTGGAAATGCACTTACAAAAGAGATGCATGAGGAAGATATGGAGCTGATATTGTCAGTGGGAGCTAATTCAATCCGGCTTGCACATTATCAGCATGACCAGTATTTTTATGATCTGTGCGATGAAAAAGGAATTGTGGCATGGGCTGAGATACCGTATATCACAGTACATATGGATGGTGGAAGAGAAAACACGATCTCACAGATGAAAGAACTGATTGTCCAGAACTATAATCATGCGTCTATTATTTTCTGGGCTATCTCAAATGAAATATCTTTACAGGGGGTAACGGAGGATCTGTTAGAAAATCATAGAATATTAAACGATATGATTCACAGAATGGATCAGAGCCGCGTATCTGCAATGGCAAATCTGTTTATGCTTGAGACAGACAGTCCGCTTGTAAGTCTCCCGGATATCAGAGGCTATAATCTCTACTATGGATGGTATGTGGGGGAGATGGAAGACAATGATGCATTTTTTGACCAGTTCCACAAAGAACATCCGGATACAGTGATCGGACTGACAGAGTATGGTGCTGATTCGGTAATTAAATTGCAGTCACCAAAGCCGCAAAAAGGTGATTATACAGAAAGCTATATGGCAGTGTACCATGAGCATATGCTTGAGATGATTTCCCAAAGACCATACCTGTGGGGCACCTATGTATGGAATATGTTTGAATTTGCTGCTGCAGGACGAGATGAGGCGGGCGACCCTGGTAAAAATCACAAGGGACTTATCACCTTTGACAGAAAAGAGAAAAAGGATGCTTACTATATTTACAAGGCATGGTGGAGCGATGAACCGTTCGTTCATCTTTGCGGAAGAAGATATGCAGACCGTATAGAAACGGTCACAGAGATTAAGGTTTACTCTAACCAGAAAAGGATAGCCCTCTATGTGGATGGAAAACTCTTTGGGGAGCAGGAAGGTGAGCATATATTTAAATTTGAGGTTCCAATCTGTGGAGAGCATACGATAAAAGCTGTCTGTACAGATCATGAGGCATTAAGCGATGAAATGACGATCCAAAAGGTCAGTGAACCAAATCCGGCGTATTTTATGGATGCCACAAAGGTTTGTAACTGGTTTGAAGAACCACAGGAAGAGTCTGAAAAGGAAGAAGGCGGATATCTCTCGTTAAACAGCACGATGGCAGAGATTCAGGCTGTACCGGCGGGAGCGGCACTTCTTGCGCAGATGATGAAGCAGATGCAGGGTTCAGTGGCTGGAGGTATGGGTAAGAATGTAAAGATACCAGAGACAATGATGGCTCTGATTGCAAGACAGCCGTTAAAGAAACTTCTGGCACAGGGAGGAATCGATGCAGATGGAGAGCAGGCGAAGATGCTTGCAGCAGCACTTGGAAAGATTCCAAAGAAATAAGGTTCTTTAAATGGAAAATTATGGTAGTTAATTGAGAGAGAGCAGTGAAGTGAGGTCAGATGAAATGAGCAGATTTTCAGACAAATTTATGATTGGTGCGTCAACTGCGGCGCACCAGGTAGAGGGCAGCAATACAAACAGTGATTACTGGGCAATGGAGCACTTAAAGCATACGAACTTTAATGAGCCATCTTTAAACGCAGTTGACCATTATAACCGTTATGAGGAGGATATCCGTCTGATGGCAGAGGCTGGGCTGAATACTTATCGGTTTTCCATAGAGTGGGCACGTATAGAGCCGGAAGAGGGAAAATTTGATGAAGCAGAAACAGAGCACTACAGAAAGGTGCTCAAATGCTGCAGAAATCATGGAATAGAACCGGTTGTTACCATGATGCATTTTACATCACCAGTATGGCTGATACAAAAAGGCGGATGGGAAAGTGAGTCAACCGTAAAGTATTTTGTAAGATACTGTGCATATGTGGCAGAAAAACTTGGAGACCTCATGCATTATGTCATCACAATCAATGAAGCAAATATGGGACTTCAGGTAGCTGCGATTGCAGAGCGTTATAAGCGTCAGATGATGGCGAAGCGCAGGAAAGGAAAAAAGAGTAAAAAAGATAAGAACATGGAAGGCACCGCTCAGGTTGGCATGAATTTTAATAAAATGCTGAAAAATATGTTCTGGCAGGGATTTGAAAACAAAAAAGTTTTTGGAACAAAAAAACCGCAGATCTTTGTCAGTGCAAGAACACCAGAAGGAGATATCCTTGTAATGCGTGCGCATCAGGCTGCAAGAGATGCGATGAAAAAGGTTCATCCAGAACTTTTGATAGGCTTGTCATTGTCACTTCATGATATTCAGGCTGTTGATGGTGGAGATGCAGCTGCAAAGCATGAGTGGGAGGAGGAATTTACACATTATCTTCCCTATATAAAGGATGATGATTTTTTTGGACTTCAGAATTATACCAGAAGCCTTATTGGACCAGATGGAATATGTCCTGTGCCTGAGGGGGCAGAGATTACACAGATGGAGTATGAATTTTATCCACAGGCATTGGAACATGTGATCAGAAGAGTGCATGAGGAGTATACAAAAGCTGGGAAGAAAAATATGCCGATCATGGTCACAGAGAATGGCATAGCAACAGAGGACGATACCAGAAGGGTTGCATTTATTGATGAGGCAGCAAAGGGAGTGGAAGCATGTATTGCGGATCATATACCGGTGATAGGCTATTGCCACTGGTCGCTGCTGGACAATTTTGAGTGGCAAAAGGGCTTTTCAATGAAATTCGGACTGATAGCAGTAGACAGATCCACCATGAAGCGTATGCCGAAAAAGAGTCTCTATTTTCTGGGACAACTATAACTTGGAAAATATATGGAGTGAAAATAAATGAAGTATTATTGTAATCCGGTAAATATAAATTACAGATATCAGTTCAATGCGGATCAGAGGAAAAACGGAATTGCTGTCTGCCGCGAAGCAGCAGACCCATCCATGATAACGTTTAAAGGCAGATATTACATATTTGCATCCATGACTCTTGGTGTATGGGTTTCGGATGATCTGGTAAAATGGGAAAATCATAAACTGCCATCAGAACTTCCGTTGTATGATTATGCGCCGGATGTGCGTGTGATGGGGGAATATGTATATTTCTGTGCCTCAAAAAAAGGGGAAAAATGCGACAGGTACCGCACAAAAGATATCTTAAACGGACCATATGAGAAGATAGAGGGAACCTTTGATTTCTGGGATCCGAATCTGTTTGTGGATGATGATGGAAAGGTTTATTTTTACTGGGGCTGTTCAAATGAGACCCCTATGTGGGGAGTGGAGTTAGACCCACAGACCATGAATCCAAAGGGAGAGAAAAAAGAACTGATATATGCCGATCCTTATAAATATGGATATGAGCGGATTGGTGATGATAACGGTAAGCTGCCACGCTCAAAGGAAGAGGTGGACGCCTGTTTTGACAATTTCATGAAATCCCAGGGGACACCTGTGGAGCAGATCCCGCAAATGTATATCCCGATGATCAGGGGAATGTTCACAGATAAACCTTATATTGAGGGTGCCTGGATGGATAAGCATGAAGGCAGATATTATCTGCAGTATGCATTTGCCGGTACACAGTATAATACCTATGGAGATGGAGTATATGTCTCAGACAAGCCGTTAGGACCATTCACACCGGCAAAAAACAATCCATATTCCTATCATCCGGGTGGATTTATGCCAGGTGCCGGTCATGGTTCTACGATGGAGGATTATAAGGGGAATCTGTGGCATGCGGCTACAATGCGGATCAGCGTAAACCATGATTTTGAGAGAAGAGTCGGCATCTGGAAGGCTGCATATGATGAGGAAGGTGAGTTGTGCTGTAATCAGAGGTATGGGGACTGGCCGATTGGCGTGTCTGACGGGAAAGAACAGGATATATGGGAAAATCCACACTGGATGCTGTTATCATATAAGAAAGAAATGTCAGCATCATCATGTACGGATGGGCATGCACCACAGCTTGCAGCGAATGAAAATGCGCAAAACTGGTGGCAGGCTTCGTCATCCGACCGGAAAGAATGGCTGATGATGGATTTGGGAAAAGCTATGGATGTGCATGCGATCCAGATTAATTTTGCGGATGATGAAATCCATATTCCAGTTCCCGGCCAGATAAGAGGGACGACTCAGGCGAGATATATTGAGGAAGCAGATCTTGTTACGCGGTATCTTTTAGAGGGATCTGTGGATGGTGAAAAATTCTTTGTATTAGAAGATAAGACAAAAGCAGATACGGATTTAAGCCATGATTTCTTAGTATATGAGAATGGTATGGAGGTTCGTTACATAAGATTGTCTGATATGAAAGTGCCTTACGGTCAAAAGCCTTGTATCAGTGGACTCAGAGTGTTCGGTAAAGGTGCAGGCAGTTTGCCGGAACAGGCATCATATGAAGCAGCAAGAATTTCCGGAATAGACATGGAGATTGTGATTGATTCACGGGAGAAGGATGAAGCGGATGGGACGACAGGATACAATATTCTCTGGGGACTTAAACCGGATAAGCTGTATCACAGCTATCTCGCATATGACACGAAAAAGAGAATAGGAGCTCTTGTTGACGGAGAATCTTACTATGTAAGAGTGGATACATTTAATGAAAATGGAATTACGGAAGGAAAACTTCAGTTTGTAGAAAATTTGTAAGATAAGAAAAACAGGGAGAAAATTCATGGCGATCAAAGCAGTACAACAGATTATGCTTGGAACAGTGACAGGCAGTGAAGCAAAGGCAAAAGAGACACTGCAGGCGATGGTAAATGCCGGATATAATGGAATCGAACTAAACAGCTTTATGGTTAATCCTACCCCATTTATGGTGCGGCTGCTCACGATGGCTGCGGGCATGCCTACAGGAAAAGGAGGCAATCTTGACTGGGCAAAGCTGGTGAAGGAGGCAGGACTTTCTGTTGTCAGTCTGCATAAGGATTTAGGTGGTATAGAAAAAGAACTTGCCAAGACAGTGAGGGAAGCAGAAAAATACAATACCACCAATGTTGTTATTACAGGAATGTACCGCTTTGATTATCGCGATAAGACGCAGGTTACAGACCTGTGTAAAAGGCTCAATGAAGCTGGAAAAAAACTGAAAGCAGAGGGTATAAATCTCTTATATCACAATCATAATTACGAATTTCAAAAAGTGGATGGCAGACAGAATGCGTATGAATATATTATCTCAAATACAGATCCAGAATATGTAGGTTTTGAGTTTGACTCTTACTGGCCGACAGAGGCTGGTGTGTACGCACTGGATGTTATGAAAATGCTGGGCAGCAGAATGAAGCTGTACCACATTAATGACAGAGGAACAAAGCTTACAAAGCCTGTAATGACACCGATTCTTAAGTCAGACAGCTGTGAACTTGGATATGGTAACATGAATCTTGAAGCCTTATGTGGGCAGGCGTTGTCGTCAGGAGTGGAGGCGGTCGTGCTGGAAAGTCACAAAAACTGGATAGATAAGTCGCCGGTAAAATCATTTGAGGCATCTGCAAAATTTATGAGTGAACACGTTGGAACAGTTTAAATATACCAAAGGAAAAATTATGCGGGCAATTAATTTAAGAACAGAACATATGATAAATCCCATAGGAATTGATAGTAAGGAGCCGTATCTGTCATGGAACTGTGAAGATGGCAGGAGACAGACCGCATATCAGATCGTGGCTATGGATGAAAATGGTGTGGTTTGGGACAGCAGCCGGGTAGAGTCTGACAGTATGCATGCATCCTGTCCGTTGGAACTGAAAAGCAGACAGCGCATATTCTGGAAAATACGTTTATGGGACGAAAAGAATGAAGCCGGTGAGTGGAGTGCGGAAGCCTTTTTTGAAATGGGGTTGTCAGATAAAGCTGACTGGAGGGCAGAATGGATCAATCCAGAGCCTGAATGTGACCCGGAGGCTCACAAACCAGCGAGTTATCTGAGAACATATTTTCAATGTGATGCGGAAAGCCTGAATAAAAGTGCAAGATTGTATGTAACTGCCCATGGTTTATATGAAGTCTGGATCAACGGAAAAAGAGCAGGCGATTTTGTGCTTGCACCGGGCAGCTATAATTATGATAAGAGGCTTGCATACCAGACCTATGATGTGTCAGGACTTTTATGTGAGGGCAGAAATGAAGTAGAAGTGATCCTTGGTGATGGCTGGTACAGAAGTGTCTCCGGAGTAGACGGAGACAGGAATATTTACGGCACAGATATTGCCCTGCTGTTTCAGCTTGAGGCAGATGGCAGGGCTGTATGTGTTTCGGATGAAACATGGGAGGCTTCACAAAATGGTGCCATACGTCAAAATGATATGCAGCAGGGGGAAATTGTGGATGCAAGACTGGCTGAGGTGTCAGAGTACCATGAGGTAAAGGTGGAGGATTTTTCTTTTGATCAGTTGATATGTTCTGATTGTGTTCCTGTATGTGAAATGGAGTATTTTAAGGGAAAGATTATAACGACGCCAAATGGAGAGACGGTTATAGATTTTGGACAGAATCTTGCAGGATATGTGGAGTTTACACTGAATGCCCATGAAGGAGATACAATTGTCCTGACACATGGAGAGACTTTAGACGAAAATGGTAATTTCACGCAGGAAAATTTTCAGGACAGAAAACGTCATAAAGAAGGTGGCACGAAACAGCAGGTTGTGTATACATGTGCAGAGGGAGAAAATCACTATAAGACAAAGTTCTCTATATGGGGGTTCAGATATGCAAAGGCTGATACAGTGATTGACCTCTCAGATGCATCATTTACTGCAATTGCAGTATATTCAAAGATGGATACACTGACAATTTTTGAGTGTGGAAATGACGATATTAACAGATTGGTGCAAAACAGTATCTGGAGCCAGAAATCCAACTTTTGTGATGTTCCTACCGATTGTCCTACAAGAGAACGGGCAGCCTGGACTGGGGATATGGGAGTATTTGCCCATACAGGACTGTATCTTATGGATGCCTATCCGGTAATGCGAAAATGGCTTGCAGAGTGCAGAACATCGCAGTTTGATGATGGAAAAATTGCAAATATTGCACCAAAGAATAACAAGTCATCTTTTTTCTCGGGGCTTCTTGCCGGTTCCGTAGGATGGGGGGACGCATGTATCATTGTTCCATATGAGATGTACAGGCGGTATGGTGATGCAAGGATTTTATCCGAAAATTATGAGATGATGAAGAAATGGTATGTATTTCTCGAAGAGCGTGCAAAAAAGCGTCCAGTGAACCCTGTAAAAAGATTTAAGAGAAATCCATACCGCAGATATACGATAGAAACAGGAGTTGATTATGGTGAGTGGTGTGAGCCTGATGTGGAAAGTACTTCCGCTATGCGCACACCACAGGGCAAAGTTGCCACAGCATTTTTTGCATACTCAGGGCGGATGTTAGCAGAGATCGCAGCGATTCTCGGAAAAGAAGATGACGCTGCTTATTACAGTAAAACCGCAGAGATGGCAAAGAAGGCATGGCGTTTTATAGCAACAGAGGATGGAAAGATCTCTTCAGACAGACAGGCTGATTATGTGAGGGCACTTGCGTTTGGACTTTTAGATGGGGATGAAGCAAGGCAGGCAGCAGCCGATCTGAATGAACTGGTAAAAAAATGTGGATATCATTTAAATACCGGATTTTTATCTACCCCGAATCTGACAAGGGTACTGTGTGATTACGGATATGAGGATACTGCATATAAGCTGTTGCTGCAGGATACAAGACCGGGCTGGCTTTATGAGGTGAAAAAAGGAGCTACAACGATCTGGGAAACATGGGATGGTATTAATGAAAAGGGCGAGGTAAAGGCATCGTTAAACCATTATTCTTATGGCGCAATATGTGGATGGATCCTGGATGCCGTATGCGGAATACAGGTTTCAGATGGAAAAATCAGAATCTGTCCGCATCCCGATAAAGTCCTTGGCTATGCGAAGGCTTCCTATCAGTCGCCATATGGCAGAATTGAAAGCGGCTGGAAATATGATGGGGACAAAGTCACATATGAGTTTGAAATCCCGTCAAATACGCATGCAGAGGTGATTTTACCCGATGGAAGAAGAGAAGTGTTAGATTCAGGAAGATATTCATTGTAAATGACAAAATAACGGAATGGGAGACTTGGTATCAGATATTTCTGATGCCAAGTTTTGCTTTACAGGAGAAATATATGGTGAAGGTATTAATTATTGAAGATGACAGCAGCGCAAGACTGGTGACAAAACTGCATTTGAGAAACGAATATCAGGTAGTAGAAGCATCGGATGGAATGGAGGCAATGGAACTGTTAAAGCATCAGTCAGTAGATCTGATCATTGCAGATGTTATGATGCCAAAAATGAATGGCTATGAATTTGTGGAGCAGTTTCGGATGATGGATAAGAACACACCGGTTCTTCTTTTAACAGCAAAAAAAGAATGGCAGGACAAAAAAATGGGATTTGCTATTGGAATTGATGATTATATGACGAAACCCGTGAACTATGAGGAATTACAGTGGCGGATCAGGGCATTGCTCCGGAGGGCAAAGATAAGCAATGAAAAACAGATTATTATTGGAGATGTGGTAATCAGTGAGGATTTCAACATGGTAGTAAGAGGGGAAGAGAAGATAACATTGCCGAAAAAGGAATTTGAATTACTGTTTAAACTGCTTTCATATCCAAATAAAATTTTTACGGTATCCCAGATTTTAGACAATATCTGGGGATATGATTCAAATTCAGATGAGACAACGGTAAGAACACATATCAACCGTCTGAGAAAGAAATTTGCAGACTGGAATGAATTTGAAATTGTTACGATTCGTGGATTGGGTTATAGAGGGAAACTGAATGAGTAACGGGGCAAAAAGAAACAAGAAAATAGGAACCATTCGCTGGGCAATCGTATTAGCTTTTATTGTTACTTTTTTTTCCGTTGTATCGTACCTGCTTACGATGGCAATCAGGTTTTATTATTACGGTCATGCAGGTGATAATGTGTTTGCCTGGAGTGTGGCAATTTATCAGATTATGGGATCTTTATGTGGAATCGTGATTGCGATAATTTCAGTTATGCTGTACCACAGGATGGAAAAACTTTTAAATGGAATGGAAGATGTGGCAAACGGAAAGTTAGATGTGGAGATTCCCATAGAAAATTCTGGTGAATATAAAGTCATATATGAGAATTTTAACCAGATGGTAAGAGAATTAAAAAATGCAGATGAGCAGCAGAAACAATTTATGAAGGATTTTTCGCATGAATTTAAGACACCGATTCACTCAATAAAGGGAATGGCAGAATATCTGCAGCATAATGAAATTACAAGAGAAGAGGAAAAAGAATATCTGAATGTCATGGCGGAGGAAGCTGGGAGACTGGCACAGTTATCGCAAAATACGCTGTTGTTATCAAAACTGGATCATATGGAAGTACTTCGGAAAAAAGAAGAGTTCCGGCTTGATTCTCAAATCCGTGACTGCGCGATATTACTGATGCCATCTTTTGAAGAAAAAAATATTCAGCTTGAAGCTGAGCTGCCAGAAATGAAATTCTATGGCAATGAGGAATTAATGAAAGAGGTCTGGGTAAATTTATTGGACAATGCCAGAAAATATTCATCAGAAGGAAACCTTGTCTTTGTAGAAGGAAAGGTAACACAGGATGATCTATGGATTACTGTGAGAGATGAGGGGCAGGGGATGGATGAGCAGACAAAGCAGCATTTGTTTGAACGTTATTATCAGGGGGATGCGTCCCACGAAACCAGTGGATTTGGTATGGGATTGCCAATAGTTAAACGCATTGTGGAGCTTAGCGGGGGAACCATATGGGTGGAAAGTACATTGGGAAAGGGAACCACTGTCACTATATTTTTAAAATTAATTTGAAAAAGTTTATACTGCGTTTATCTTCCTTTGTTAAGGTATGCAAAGAACAGGAAAAGAAGGAGGAATATCAGGATGGAGGATAGCAGAATCTATTTATTGACAGGTGCGGCTGGTTTTCTTGGGAATAATATTGCCAGGCAGTTAGTTGAAAAAGGATGCCGGGTGCGAGGACTCGTGTTGAAGGGGGATAAGGCTGTCAAGCACATTCCGGAAGGAGTAGAAATCGTGTATGGTGACTTGACAGATAAGACTTCTTTGGAAAATTTTTTTGATGTGGAAAAGGAACAACTTGTTTGTATTCACTGTGCAAGTATTGTGTATTTAAAGGAAGAACCCAGTGAACTGGTATATCGGGTTAATGTTGAGGGAACCCAAAATATTATTGATTTTTGTTTGGAAAAAAACGTGGAAAAACTTGTATATGTAAGTTCGACAGGAACCGTGGCAGAGCTTCCGCACGGGGAATTTATGAGAGAACCGGAAAAATTTGACCTGGATAAAATAGTTGGATATTACGGAAAAACAAAAGCTATGGCAACACAGTTAGTATTTGATGCAGTAAAAGAAAAAGGATTAAAGGCGTGCGTAGTATATCCTACAGGTATATGTGGACCAAATGATTACGCTGGTGGACCGGTATCGACTTTTATTGAACAGTATTGTAATGGGGGAAATAATGCATATGACAGCAGCAAAGCAAAGAGAGAACTTGGTTATCAGACAAGACCTTTTGCTGAGACAATTTATGACGAAGTAGAATGGTTAAAAGAAGAACACAGGGTGCCAGCATAAATAGCAGAGAAAGGAAGGATGAAATAAAATGGATTTTTCAAGTGTAAAAGGAAAAGTAGCTATTGTAACAGGTGCAAGCAGAGGTATTGGTGAGGCAATTGCAAAAATTTTTGGAGAAAACGGTATGAAAGTAGTCTGCGCGGCCAGAAGTGTAGAACAGGGACAGGCAGTGGCAGACGCAATTTGTGCAGATGGCGGGGATGCGGTTTTTATACAGACGGACTGCAGTGATGTAAGTCAGATTAAAAATCTGGTCGACAAAACCGTAGAACATTACGGAAAATTAGACGGGATCGTAAGCAATGCCGGTATCGGGCAGGGAGGCAGTCCATTGCATGAATATGAAATGGAAGATTATGACAAGATTTTTGCACTCAACAGTAAAGGTGTTTTTGCAGGAATGAAATATGGGGCAGAAGCTATTTTTAAATCCCACAGCCAGGGAGGATTTCTGATAAATGTCGCGTCAATTGCAGGAATCATACCGCAGCGTGGGCAGGCACTTTATACTGCAACGAAGCATGGCGTTGTAGGTATGACAAAGGTGGCTGCACTTGATTATGCACCTTATGGAATTACTGTAAATGCAATCTGTCCGGGATATACCAAAACTTCTATTTTCGGAAATGCGCCGGAACAGGCATTGACATTCTTCGCAAAAGACTGTCCGGCAGGACGTATGGGAAATCCGGAGGAATGTGGCTATCTGGCACTGTTTCTTGCAAGTGATTTGGCACGCTATATTACAGGGGCAGCCATTCCGGTAGATGGAGCATTGTCCGCAGGACATCAGAATGTTTCTACATGGAAACATCCTCTGTTTGATTAAGAAGCTGGGCAAAGAATTTGTTGTTTTATCAGAATTATTTTCAAATAACAGATCAAAACGAGACTTTTACGGATGTCTCGTTTTGTTTGTGTGCCGAGCATGGCACTAATCTTACTGGGGCAAGTCCAGTCACGGGTATTAACCGCCAAGTGTAGCGAAGTACAAGTCGGTATCAGTAACGGTCTGGATGGAGGAAGCGGTGTAGCCAAGCTGTT
>OGEA01000492.1_pt1 | contig 26633 bp, 22 predicted proteins | sample 1570531 | NCBI WGS metagenome assembly OGEA01 (sample SAMEA2581973, study PRJEB24529) | metagenome | biome: Human gut stool | place: China | collected 2011 | reverse complement strand
ATTTTTTCCGCTTTGACTTCCTCTTCGGGGTTACTAGGGGCGAGCAGCCCCTAGTTCGTGCCTCCCTGTCCTTGCCGCGCTAAACACGCGGCATTTGCTTCGCAAACCGGACTGTCGGCTTGAAAGCCCCACTGGGGCTTTCATGGCTTCGCCACCGCCGAGCCTCTCAATCGCTGGTGGTTTTCTGGTTCTCTTTTGCCACCAAACTGGTTCTCTTTTGCCACCAAAAGAGAACATTAGTCTCCGATAAATCTACATCCCAGTATAGCATATTTTCCCCCGCAGATAAATAGAAAAGCTGTAGGGGACTCCAGAGATAAAATTTTTGAATTCCTGGTGCGCAGAGAGTCGGAATATGGTATACTGAAACAGTATGATGATAAGGATCACAAAAGCCCGTGCGGCAGGAGGAGTGCTTATATGTTTCTTGAGATCATCAAAGCGATTTTGATGGGCATCGTGGAGGGCATCACCGAGTGGCTGCCCATCTCGTCCACAGGCCATATGATCTTGCTGGAACAGGTGGTAAAGTTCAACGCCAGCGAGGAGTTCATGTCCATGTTCCGCGTGGTCATCCAGCTGGGTGCCATCCTTGCGGTGGTGGTGCTGTTCTGGGGCAAGCTGTGGCCCTTCGGCCTGCGGCATGGCCGCGTCATCTCCAAGCCCAGCGTCTGGCAGCTCTGGTTCAAGGTGGTCGCCGCCACACTGCCGGTGCTGGTCATCAGCCCGTTGGACGACTGGATGGAGGCTCACTTCTATAACTACATCACCGTGGCCGCAATGCTCATCCTCTACGGTGTGCTGTTCCTCGTGGTGGAGAGCCGCCGCACTGCGCCCCACGTCACCCATCTGGAACAGATCACTTACCGTGACGCCCTCATCATCGGCGTCTGGCAGATGCTGGCCATCATCCCCGGTACCTCCCGTTCCGGCGCGACCATCGTGGGCGGCCTGCTGCTGGGCCTCTCCCGCGCCTGCGTGGCGGAGTTCACCTTCTACCTCGCCATCCCGGTCATGGCGGGCGCATCCCTGCTCAAGGTGGTCAAGTTCGTCCTCTCCATCGCGGCGATGACCGGCACCGAGATCGCTGTTCTCGTGGTGGGCTGCGTGGTCGCCTTTGTGGTCAGCCTTGCCGCCATCCGCTTCCTGATGGATTACGTCAAGCGCCATAACTTCAAGTTCTTCGGCCTCTACCGCATCGTGCTGGGCCTGATCGTCCTGGCCGTGGCCGCCATCACGGCCATTGCGTAAATCGCTCCCCAAACACCCCAGCCGCCCGCCCGGGCGGCTTTTTTGCGCCCTGGGGCAATTGCACCGGCCCTGGCCTTGTGCTATACTGGAGCCATAAAGAGAGAACCCGGCGGCGGGAGAGTGCCGCGCCTGAAATCGTCAAAAACGGAGGAGATCCCTATGGAAGCATCGACTGTATATTACACCGACTTCCGGTGTCCTGTGGGCACCAGCCTGACCGAAAAGCTGCGCCGCCTGTGCATTGCGGCGGGCATCAAGAGCATTGATATGGACGGCAAGTTCGTGGCCATCAAGATGCACTTTGGCGAGCTGGGCAACCTGGCTTTCCTGCGCCCGAACTACGCCAAGGTAGTGGCAGACCTGTGCAAGGAGCAGGGGGGCCAGCCCTTCCTGACCGACTGCAACACGCTGTACCCGGGCAGCCGTAAGAACGCGCTGGAGCACCTGAGCTGCGCGCAGGAAAACGGCTTCTGGCCCATGACCACCGGCTGCCAGATCATCATTGGCGATGGCCTGCGCGGCACCGATGAGCTTGAGGTGCCCGTGCCCAACGGCGAATACTGCAAGACCGCCAAGATCGGCCGCGCCATTATGGATGCCGACATCTTCATCAGCCTGACCCACTTCAAGGGCCACGAAGCGACCGGCTTCGGCGGAGCCATCAAGAACATCGGCATGGGCTGCGGTTCCCGTGCGGGCAAGATGGAGCAGCACTCCTCCGGTAAGCCTGCCGTGCAGGAAGAGCTCTGCCGCGGCTGCCACCGCTGCGCCAAGGAGTGCGGCTCCGATGCCATCCGCTACAACGAGAACAACAAAGCGGTCATTGATTACGAAAAGTGCAAGGGCTGCGGCCGCTGCATCGGTGCCTGCAACTTCGATGCCATCTATTCCATCGACAGCAGCGCCAACGAGGAGCTGGACCGCAAGATGGCGGAGTATGCCGCCGCCGTCTGTGCAGACCGCCCCTGCTTCCACATCAGCCTGGTGCAGGATATCAGCCCCAACTGTGACTGCCACGGCGAGAACGATGCCCCCATCCTGCCGGATATCGGCATGTTCGCCTCCTTTGACCCCGTGGCGCTGGATCAGGCCTGTGCCGATGCCTGCCTGAACGCACAGCCCCTGCCCAACAGCCAGCTGGGCCAGAACCTTGCAAAGCCCGGCTGGAACTGCCACCACGACAACTTCAAGGATTCCAACCCCAATGTCGAGTGGAAGGCAACGCTGGAGCAGGCCGAAAAGATCGGCATGGGCACCCGCCAGTACACCCTGAAGAAGATCTGAACATAAAAACAAGCCCGACAACGTCGGGCTTGTTTTTATGTCTCTTGCATTCAGGGGCAGACAGGACGCTCAATACTCGCTGGAAGCCGGGACCAGTACGTCAATGACATCGGCCAGGGCTTTCCAATTTTCCTCGGAACAGCCGGGCAGCTCTTTGGCATCCAGACCGGCATCCTCAATGCGGCCGGTCATGCTGTCCTTGTCGGTCAGCAGGGTCTCGGCATCGGCCTTGATGAGCGGCCAGGCATCGGCAAAGCTCTGCTGGTCATCGGCGCTCAGGCTGTCGAACCACTGGGTATAGGCATCTTTGATGTCGCTGACCGGCTGGATGCTCATGTTGCAGCCATCGGCCCATTTCAGCAGGGAAGCCGCCGCGATGACGGATTTCAGCGAGCAGCCGGACACGCCGGGGCCCCAGCCGAGGCAGGGGGCAAAGGCATCGTCCGGGTCAGAGAGGGAGAACAGGGAGTTCTCGCCTGCGTCCAGCGGGCCCACCTTGCCAGTGTCGGCGGTTACGGTGGAAGAGGGGATGCTCTCGCTTGCAGAAGCGGAAGAGCTGGAAGCGGCAGTGCTGCCGGAAGAGGTGCTGCAGCCTGCCAGCACGCCGCACAGCAGGGCGGCGCAGACCAGCAGGGAAAGAATACGCTTGCGAATCATAGGAAAGCCTCCTTTTATCGTGTTCCGGCCCATCTGCCGGAGAAACTGCTCTGGTACATTTCTAGTATACTGTTCTGCCGGGCTGTTGTCAATCGGCGTGCGCAGGACGATTTTTCACCCCGGCTGTGCAAACTATACAAACTTTTGTCCTTTTTTTCTCAGTCGGGCGGGATTGACATTTTTTGCGCTGGCGCGTATAATCCGGCCATGGTCAAACTGGGAGAAATGAGTGAAGAACCGGAAAAAGGGGGAGAAACGGATGCAGAAATTTCTGCGGCGGCTGGAACGCTTTTCACAGTCGCTGCTGTCGCCGCTGTCTTATCTTTCGGCGGCGGGCCTGCTGCTGGTGCTGGGGGCGCTGCTCACCAGCAAGCCCTTGTGTCAGGCGCTGCCGGTGCTGCAGTGGGCTCCACTGCAGCTGGTGGGTCAGCTGCTTTACAACGGGATGATGGTGCTCATCAACAACCTCAGCGTCATTCTCTGCGTGGGGGTGGCTGCCGTGCGCGCCAAAACCGAAAAGCAGGATGCCGCCCTGCTGGCGCTGATGGCTTACCTTGTGTTCCTCACAGCCAACCACACCGCGCTGGAAGCGCTGGGACTGCTTGCCCAGCCCAACGGGATGACCGGCCTTGCGGGCACGGGCCAGACCACCATTCTGGGCATTCAGGTGGTGGACACCGGCGTGGCAAGCGGCATCGTGCTGGGCTTTGCGGCGGCGTGGCTTTTCAACCGCACCTGCGAAAAGCAGTTTTATGGCATGATCACCCAGCTCTATTCGGGCCTGCGGTGGTCGTTTTTGTGGCTGTCGGCGCTGGCGGTGGCACTGGGGCTGGGGTTCTGCTTTGTCTGCCCGCCGCTGCAGCGGGCGGTCAGCGCCCTCACGGGCTGGATCGCGGCTTCAGGGAACGCGGGTGTGTTCCTTTACGGCTTTCTGGAACGGCTGCTCATCCCCGCCGGCCTGCATCACCTCATCTATATGCCCTTCCAGTTCTCCTCGCTGGGCGGCAGCCTGACCGTAGGCTCTGTGACCTACACAGGCGCTTACGCCGTCTGCATGACCGAGTACACCATGGGTCTGCCCCTCTCGGACGGCATCGTCTGGATGTACACCGGCTTCACCAAGACCTTTGGCTATCTGGGCATTGCGGCGGCCTTCATCTTCACGGCCCGCAGGGAGAATCGTGCCCGTACCGCCGCCGCTATGATCCCGCTGGCGGTCACGGCCTCGGTGGCCTCCATCACCGAACCCATTGATTTTCTGTTCTGCTTCGTTTCGCCCCTGCTCTGGGTGGCCCATGCGGTCATTACGGGCGGCTTTATGGTGCTGCTCCATGTCCTGCATGTCCGGGCTTTTACCTCCAACCTGCTGGGGTCGCTGGTGTTCAACCTGAGCGCCGGGGAGCAGCTGCAGAACCTGCCGCTGCTCTATCTGCTGGGCCTTGCGGAGATCCTGACCTACTTTGCCGTGTTCAGCATCCTCATCAAAGCAAAGGATCTGCCCACCCCGGGCCGGGAAGCAGCCCCTTCCACAGACCAGTCCCCGTACGCCGACCCGCAGGAGGTGTGCCGGTTCATCGCCGCGCTGGGTGGGCCGGAGAACATCGCCCAGCTGGGAAACTGCTTCACCCGCCTCCGGCTCACGGTGCGGGATGCCTCGCTGCTGGATATGGGGGCTCTGCTCTCCCTGCCCCATAAAGGTCTTGTGGTGCAGGGCACCCGGGTCCAGCTGGTCTGCGGCCTGCACGCCGCCCAGCTCCGCCATGCGCTTGAACAGCAGCTTGCCGAGATGGCCCCGGTGTGATTGCATTTTGAGAAGAGAAACGGTATAATTGTGGCGAAACCTCTCAGTCGCCTGCGGCGACAGCTCCTCTAACAGGGGAGCCAAGAAAGGCCCCTGCCTCTCCTATTAGGCAACAACAACCGCCGCCAGTGGCGGATGAAGGGAGTTGTTGTTGGGGCAGCGGCCAACAAGGCACAAGTGCAATACTTTGCACGAAGTGAATGTTGGGAGCCGCAACCAGGACAAGTGGCATTGCGAAGCAATGACGGAGAGGTTTAGCAGCGGATAACCTGAAAATAAAGGAGAACATAAAATGCAGAATAACACCTTTTCCGTCGAAGGTCTCTTCGATTTCCTGAACGCCGGTGTCAGCGCCTTCCACTCCACGGCTGCGGCTGTGAAGCTCCTGGAAGAGAACGGCTACCAGAACTGCCCCGAGAGCGCAGCCTGGGAGCTGGTGCCCGGCGGCAGATATTACACCACCCGCAACGGCTCTGCCGTGCTGGCATGGCGGATGCCCAAGGGTGAGCTGACCGGCTGGCATGTCACCGCCAGCCACAGCGATTCTCCCACCTGGCGCATCAAGCAGCTGGACGGCGGCAAGGACACGGTCTTTGCCAAGGCGGAGACCGAGGGCTACGGCGGCATGATCATGCCCACCTGGCTGGACCGTCCCCTGAGCGTGGCGGGCCGCATTCTGGTCCGCACGGAGAACGGCATCCGGAGCCTGCTGGTCCACCCCGACCGGGCGCTGGCTGTCATCCCCAACCTCTGCATCCACTTCAACCATGACCTGAACAACGGCATGAAGTACAACCCTCAGGTGGATCTGCAGCCCATCTTTGGTGAGGCAGGCTCCACCCTGCGGGACGCTCTGGCTGAGGAAGCCGGGGTCAAGGCTGAGGACATCGTGGATGCTGACCTGGTGCTCTGCACCCGTGAAAAGGCCGAGCGTGTGGGCCTGAAGGGCGAATACTTCATGTCCGGCCGCATCGATGACCTGGAATGCGCCTACACCACTCTGTGGGGCTTCCTGCAGGGCCGCGGCGAGGAGGAAGGCCGGGGTGATATGTGGGTCATGTTCGACAACGAGGAGGTGGGCTCCTCCAGTCGGCAGGGCGCACAGGGCACCCTGATGGCCAACGTGCTGGCCCGCATTGAGGAAAAGCTGGGGATCACCCGGGAGCAGAGCATCCGTGCCTGCACCAACAGCCTGCTGCTGAGCGCCGACAATGGCCACGCCACCCACCCCAACCACCCCGAAAAGAGCGATCCCGCCAATGTGGCAGTCATGGGCGGCGGTGTGCTGCTGAAGTACAATGCCCGCCAGACCTACACCACCAGCGGCTTTACCGGCGCTGCCTTTGCCGAGATCTGCAAAAAAGCCGGTGTGCCGGTGCAGGTGGCCGCAAACCGCGCGGATGTTCCCGGCGGCTCCACGCTGGGCAACCTGCTGGGCCACCAGATCCTGATCCCCATGGTGGATATCGGTCTGGCACAGCTGGCCATGCATTCCGCAATGGAGACCGCCAGCTGCAAGGATGCCGAGTACATGGCAAAGGCCGTGGCCGAGTTCTATAACACGCCCATCTCCCAGCCCGTGGATGGCGAGTGGAAGCTGGGCCTGTGAGCGCTGTGACCGGGCGCTTTGCCCCCAGCCCCAGCGGGCGGCTGCATCTGGGCAATCTGGCCTGCAGCCTGCTGGCCTGGCTCAGCGCCAGAAGTCAGGGCGGGCGCATCGTTCTGCGCATTGAGGATCTGGATGCCGAGCGCTGCCCCCGCAAATATGCAGACGCACTGGAAGAGGACCTGCGCTGGCTGGGCCTTGTCTGGGACGAGGGCGGCAGCAGCGGCGGCCCCAACGGCCCCTATTACCAGAGCGAGTGCGCCGCCATCTACACCGAGAGCTATAACAAACTGGAAGCACAGGGCCTTGTTTACCCCTGTTTCTGCTCCCGTGCCCAGCTCCATGCCGCCAGTGCGCCCCATACGTCGGATGGCAACGTCATCTATCCCGGCACCTGCCGGGGGCTGACGGCGGAGCAGATCGCCGAGAAGCGCAAAAAGAAAGCCCCGGCCTACCGTCTCATGGTGCCCGATGAGGACATCACCTTCACCGATGGCTGTATGGGCCCCCACACCGAGAACCTGCTCCGCGACTGCGGGGATTTTTACCTCCGCCGCGCCGATGGCGTGTTTGCCTACCAGCTGGCTGTGGTGGTGGACGATGCCCGCATGGGCGTGACGGAGGTGGTGCGGGGCGCAGACCTGCTCTCTTCCACCGCCCGGCAGCTTTATCTTTACCGTCTGCTGGGCCTGCCCGCCCCAAAGTTTGCCCATTGCCCGCTCCTGCTGGCCCCGGATGGCCGCCGCCTGTCCAAACGGGACGGGGACCAGAGCCTGGAAAACCTGCGGGCAAAGTATACGGCGGAAGAGATCGTGGGCAGGCTTGCCTTTGCCTATGGTCTCCAACCTGAACCGGCTCCCCGCACCCCGGAAAGCCTCATTGCAGACTTTTCCTGGGCAAAAGTACCCAAGGCGGATATCTGCCTGCCGGAAGATCTGTTTTAAGCGAACCCACGATCTTTGCCATGCCCGTGCAAAGATCGTGGGTTTTTCTTTACAAAAAAACAACTTATGGTAAAATATAACTAGAGACTTTGCTGAAACAGAAAGGAGCCTGTTATGCGTAAAATGTTAAAAGCGTCGAGTTTGTTGATCTGTGCAATGCTTTTGCTCAGCGCATGTGCAAGCTCTTTGAATCTGAGACCGGGGCCTTTCCGTTCGGAAATGCAGGATGTTTTTGTTCAGCAGACGACACTTACGGTTCCGGCCAGTCACGCCGAGCATGGGGAGGATTATGTCATTGAGTGGCAGGACCCTGTGATGGAAAAGCACGTCCGGAAATGGCTTGACCGCCCGAAGGGGGATATCTATCACAGCGATGTCTGGGATTATCAGCGCGTCACGATAAATTCCGGAACCGGTGTGAAAGATCTCCTCGTCAAAGATGCACCGGATGGGGTGGACATTGGGGGAAACGTCAGCAGCAATGAGCAGCTGGCAGCCTGCGCAGTCAGGGTAGAGGGAACGTATGATCCGGTGGCCTCTCTGGCAGATCTGCGGCATTTTGACAGCTTGCAGGTATTGTCGGTCAATAATAGAAGGGGAGCCCTACCCATTACAGATCTGACAGGTCTGGAAGAATGCAAAAATCTGATGCTTTTGAGTGTGCCCAGTGTGGAAAGCAGCGCATTCCCGACCTTTGCAAAGCTGGATTCTGTGGTAAAGCTGGAATATGGCAGTGACGGGATCCGGGCGGATTCCAATGTCTCCGACCTTTCGGCGCTGGCGCAGATGAAGTCGCTGAAGATGCTGTGGATCACCGGCAGTGAGGTCGATCTGACCCAGCTGGCCGGAGCTGACTTGCGGGTCCTGAGACTGGACGTGACCCGGATCGGTTCGCTGGAACCGCTGAAGCAGATGGAAAATCTGAGCTTTCTGCAGCTGTGCCAAGGGCCGGAGATCGACAGCTTTGCCCCGCTGGCGGAGAGCAGTGTGCAGTATCTGAGTATGTCTCTCTCTCAGGGTGCACAGGAAGCCTACAAGGACATGGATTATACTCCCCTGACCCGGATGCCGCAGCTGATCTGGCTGGATCTGACCAACAACATCACGTTTGATACGGAAACCTGCAAAAAACTGCTGGCAAACGATACGGCCCTGAAATATCTGAAAATTTCCTATACATCAGCGGCCAAAGATGCCGAAGAGCTGGATACAGCGCACCTGAAAGAGTTCACTGCCCCGGCTCCGTAATGCCCCAAAATGCAAAACACCCATGCCAGCGCCGGCATGGGTGTTTTTCAATGCAGATTCAGAGCCGCTGGGGGACCCGGCTCTCACTGTGTTCCAGTACGGTCATGCCGGTATCCAGCGCCATGGCCAGCAGGATGCCCAGCAATACATCAATGCAGCTGTGCTGCTTGAGCAGGACCGTGGACGCAATGATGGAGACGCAGAGCACGGCGGAGGCGGGCCGCATCCAGCGGCGGCCCGGCGTTTCAAAGATGCGGCTGCGGTAATAGGCCATCATCAGGGTGACCGAGTTGAACACATGGATGGAGGGGCAGACATTGAGGGGCGTGTCGGTGGCATAGAGCATCCGCACGGCCTGGGCAAAGAGGTCGCTGCCGTACACCCGGTAGGGCCGCAGGTCAAGGCCGGTGGGCAGGATGACATAGCAGGCCAGCGCAATGGTCATGCCCGCAAACAGGGGCAGGCAGAGCCGCCAGAAGTCGGCCCGGGGCGCTTTCCACAGCAGGTAGAACAGGGTGAACGGGATCCACAAAAACCACGCAAAGTAGGGCACGATGGCATATTTGCAAAAAGGGATCAGGTCGTCCAGATGGCAGTGCACCAGAACATCGGGCACGGCAATATGGACTTCGAGCCAATGGAACGCCGAAAGGTAAAACAGGAGATAAAACGCCATGAACGAAACGGGATGGCGGGAAAACCAGTTGCGCATGGAACACACTTCCTTTTCTGGAATGGGGGCCGCAGCCCCGCCTAAAGTTCTTTGCAGCGTATGATTATACCGCGCAAAGACGAAGAAAACAAGACAAAAAGCTGACAAAATCGTGAACACATCCGCGCGGAATTTGGTATGCTTTGGGGAAGCGGATGCAGGGGAGAGAAGCTTCTGCCTATTGATACGAGACAGGATGCGGGTTTCCTGCACAAAAAAGGCCCTCCCCGCCAAAACTGCAATGGCGGAGAGGGCCGGATATACGGAAACTCAGATCACCTTTTGTTCCATCCACCTGCCGCGGACAAAGCGGACGCAGAAGAACAGCGAGCGCATGGCCCAATCCAGGAACATGCCCATCCAGATGAACAGCAGGCCGCAGTGGAACCTGAGCACCATCAGATAGCAGAAGGCCACCCGGAACACCCACATGGAGATGACGCTGACCGTCATGGTAAAGGCGGCATCTCCGGCGGCGCGCAGGATGTTGGGCAGGGTGAAGCTGGAGGGCCACAGGATCAGCGACACAACGTTGAACCAGACCATCAGCTCCAGTGCCATGCCGTAGGCCTCCGGCGAGAGGTTGAACCAGGAGAGCGCCAGCTTGTTCAGGAAGAACAGGCCGGAAAGATTCATCAGCCAGTCCCCGGCGTAGGCGGTCAGGAGCAGCAGGCGGGAATAGCGCTTGGCCTGCACCTTTTCCCCGGCACCCAGACACTGGCCCACAACAGTCAGCGCGCCGATGCCCACGGCGGAGGCGGGCACGTTCAGGAAGCTGGAGATGTTGCCTGCCACGGCGTTTGCGGCAATGGCGGCGGTGCCCAGCGTGCTGGTCAGGCTGGAGACCGACAGCTTGCCGATCTGGAACATGCCGTTCTCGATGCCGGCGGGAATGCCGACTTTCAGGATGCGCTTGATGAGGTCGAGGTCAGGCTTCAGGTCGGTGAGATGGTCGATGCGCAGCGCACAATCCGGCTTCTGCAGCAGGAACATCACGGTGAAGCAGGCGATCATCCGGCTCACGAGGCTGGCGGTGGCCGCACCCATCACGCCCATGCCGAACCCGTAGATCAGGATGGCGTTGCCGCCAATGTTCACCACGTTCATCACCAGGCTGGAAAGCATACTGATCTTACTGTTGCCCTGGGCGCGGAACAGAGCCGCACCGGCGTTGTACACACCAATAAAGGGATAGCTCAGGGCTGAGAGCAGGAAATAGGTCTCAGCGTAGCGCATCACATCCGCGTCAATGGAGCCGAAGATGCCCCGCAGGATGGCGTGCCGCCCCACCGCCACGATGACGGCGGTGACCACGCTGAGGGAGATCATAATGAACATGATCTGTGCGGCGCTGGCCTTGGCCCGTTTGGGCTCCCGGTGGCCGATGTACTGGCTGGCGACCACCGCGCCGCCGGTGGCCAGTGCGCTGAGCAGCTGGATCATCAGCACGTTGAAGGAGTCCACCAGGCTCACGCCCGAAACGGCGGCTTCGCCCACCGAGGAGACCATCAGGGTGTCCGCCAGACCGATGGAGATGCTGAGAGCCTGCTCTGCCACCAGCGGCAGGAAAAGTGAGATGAGCTGTTGACGGTTGAACAGCGGTCTGGATGTGGTCGATGCGTCTGTCATGGTGTCCTCCCTTGGCGCGTGGATTCAAACACACCCATGATAGCGCGGAATGACGTGAAAATCAAGATGTTGTATCCAACAAATCAGAAAATCAGGCAAACTCTTTGCTGGGGGTCAGGCTGGAGCCGTAATAAACGATGTAGTCGTAGGGGATCTGGGGGTTGTATGCGGCCAGATCGCCGTACTTGGCCAGAATGTCGTTCCGCAGGTTCTCCGGGGTGTAGGGCTGCCCGGCGGAAAGGGTGTCGGCGCAGACAGCGTTCCACATGCTCTCGGTAAAGGCGGCGCAGTTGAAGTAGGCCGACCAGTGGTCAGATTTGGCAAGGTTGCGGTTGACCACGTCCAGCTGGCCCTGATCCAGCGAGGTCTGGACAGCGTAGATATTCTGGTAGTAGGAATCGGCCAGATAGCGCTTGTAGTAGCCCTCCAGATTGTACCAGATGCCGGTGTGCTCCCAGCGGTTGCCGCGGGGGCTGAAGGTCATCTCGGTGTCGGGCGCGATCCGCAGGCCGCCCACCTCGATGTCGTGGTCAGAGACGTTCCGCACCGAGAGGAAGGAGTGGCCGCTGGAATTGATGGAGGCATCGCCCCGGTCCTCGGCCCGGGCGTAGATGCGCAGCAGGGCCACGGCACCCTCGGCGGGTTCTGCACCGTAGGCCTGCACGGCAGATCTATGGTCGGCCTGTTCAAAATCGTAGGGGCCGCCGGTGCTGGTGGTAAAGCCGACGATGTTGCGGATCTGATCCTCAAGGGGGCTTACATCGGTGATGACACGTTGGTCCTGGGGGGCGGGCGTGGCGGCGGGAGCCTCGGCCAGCGCGGCGATGCTGCCGAACACGCACAGGGCCAGTGTCAGGCAGAGGGAAAGGGCGCGGAACTGCTTTTTCATGGGGGAACCTCCAAAGAGAAAAATTTCAGGGTAAGGATAGACGATTTTTGGGGCGCTGTCAAGAAAAAGATGTCTGCCGCCTTTACCCCCGGTGCCGGATGTGTTAAAATGTAGCTGGCAGCCGTGCCCGGTGTTTTGGGGCATGGGACCGATCGGAAGGTAAATGAATCTGACCCAGAGAGGGGAACAACCTATGCCAAAAGAAGCACACAAGGTCGTGGTCATCGGGCACCGCAACCCCGATACCGATTCCATCTGCTCCGCCATTGCCTATGCGGAGCTCAAAAACCGCACCAGCACGCTGGTCTGTGAGCCGCGCCGTGCCGGTAAAATGAATCAGGAGACCGAGTTCGTCCTGAAAAAGTTCGGTGTCACGCCGCCCCGGATGTGCACCGACGTGAACCCCAAGATCCGGGACGTGGATTACCGCGAGATGCCGGGCATCCCGGGCTCCACCAGCCTGCGCCGCGCATGGAAGATCATGCGCGACCAGCAGATCGACACCCTGTCCATCACCAGCGCGGACAACGAGCTGGAGGGCATCATCACCGTGAAGGATCTTGCCACCGCCAACATGGATGTGTTCGATACCGCAGTGCTGGCCAAGAGCCGTACCTCTTATAAGAACATCCTTGAAACGCTGAACGGCACCATGGTGGTGGGCAATGCCGACGCGGTCTGCACCACCGGCCACATCAAGATCGGCACCGCCACCCCCGAGATGCTGGAAAGCAGCGTGGAAAAGGGGGATATCGTCATTCTGAGCAACCGGTACGAAAGCCAGCTCTGCGCCATTGAAAAGGAAGCCTCCCTGCTCATCATCTGCAATGGGGCCAAGGTGGGCCGCACCATCCAGCGCATTGCCGATGAGACCGGCGTTGCCATTATGACCACCCCCGAGGATACCTATGCGGCGGGCAAGCTCATCAGCCAGTGCGCACCCATCTCCTATTATATGACCCGGGACAACATCCTCAAATTCACCCTCGTCACCCCCGTGGCCGATGTGCTGCGGGTGATGGCAAAGGTGCGCCACCGCTATTTCCCCATCCTCGATGAGGAAGGCAAATACTGCGGCATGGTCAGCCGCCGCAACGTCATTGCCCTGCGCAAGCGGCGCATCATTCTGGTGGACCACAACGAGGCTACCCAGGCCGTGGAGGGCTTTGATCAGGCCGAGATCCTGGAGATCATCGACCACCACCGCATCGGCAGTCTGGAGACCAGCGGCCCGGTCTACTTCCGCAACCAGCCCGTGGGCTGCACCGCCACCATCATCACCCAGATGTACGATGAAAACGGTGTGGACATCCCGCCCCAGATCGCGGGCCTGCTGCTGGCGGCTATTCTCTCGGATACGCTGGCCTTCCGCAGCCCCACCTGCACCCCCGTGGATGAAAACGCCGCCAAGCGTCTGGCCAAGATCGCAGGCGTGGACATTGAAGAGTTTTCCACCGAAATGTTCGAGGCCGGTGAAAAACTGGACGGCAAGACCCCCGAAGAGGTCTTTTTGCAGGACTTCAAGGTGTTCATGTGCGGCGATATCCGCTTTGGCGTGGCACAGGGCAGCTACATGACCCGCAAGAACCTGCAGGCCGCCCAGGCGCTGCTCCAGCCCTATCTGGAGGAGGCCCGCAACAAGCAGAACGTGGAGGACCTCTACATGCTGCTGACCGATGTGCCCAAGGAGGAGAGCGTGGTCATCTGCACCGGCCGCTACGCCGCCGAGGTGCTGAGCAACGGCTTTGAGAGCCGGCCCGCCGCCGACGGCAGCTGGACGCTGCCCGGCGTGGTCAGCCGCAAAAAGCAGTTCATCCCCGCCATGATGAGCGCCTATCAGGAGCTGTAACCCCCGATACAAAACACGAAGCCCCCGGAACCCTGCATGTTCCGGGGGCTGTTGTGTTTTGTAAGGGAGCGTCAGGCTGCGATTTTTAAGGGAGAGTTATCAGTCCAGATGGTGCCATCCAAAAGCTTTGTTACGGCCAGTGTGCCGTTCACGCTGACCCGCGCGGGGTCCAGCGCGTAGAAATCGCTCTCCCGCAGGTTTTCGGGGTCTGCCGTGGGGGAGATGCCCACCACGCACACCCAGTGTCCGTAGGTGCTGCTGGTGGCGATGTGGGGGTAATTGACCTCTTTCCAGCCGGAGCCGGAGAGATGGTATTCATAGCTTGTCACGCGGTTGGTGTGCTTGGACACGCCGCTGACAGCGGTGTTTTTCAGATGTACGATGACAGGCCGCCCGGCCTGCAGCTCTTCATACAGGCGGGAAAGGCAGTCGGAAAGGGAGCCGCTGTAAGCGTAGTACCCGGCGGCAGACCATACCGCGCCGTTCGACCACATCCCGCTGCCCGAGCAGGGCTTGCCATCCAGAATGGTGCGGGCGTAGCGCAGGGCGTACCAGCTGCACCGGCCCGAGGTCTGGTTGCCGATGGAGACGATCTGCTGGCTGTCGAAGGACAGCAGCGTGATGCCGTTCACATCCTGCAATTGTGCCGCCGCAGCCTTTGGCGCGGCCAGAAAGGTCAGGCACAGCAGAACTGCTGCCACAAAAACGCGCACCGGAGCGCGCAGGGAACCGTGCTGCATGGGGCAAACTCCTTTTCCTTGTTCAGGAACGGCACCCGGCGGTTCCCATTGCCTTAAGTTTAGCACCAAATCGTGGTAGAATTGTGTAAACGCCGGAAATATTTTCCGGTTTTTGACCCGGGCACGGCAAAGGATCTTTGCGAAGATTCGTTCTGGAAAAAACAACAAAAGCAGGAGAAAATGTTTGGTGAAGCTGGCAATTGACAAAAGCGACAGTCGTTGGATAAAATAAAGCTGGAAGGGGTCCTGTTTCAAAATGGAAAGGCACCCTGCATATTATGATAAAAACACAACAAAACGACTGGAGGTCCCGACATGAAAATGCTGAAAAAACTGGCCGCTTTGATTCTGGCGGCGACCATGGTACTTGTTCTGTTCACCGCCTGCGGTGATGGCGGCAGCACCGGCACCAGAGAGCCGGAAAAAGAAAAAGAGATGATTGCCACTATCAACAAAGAGAAGCGGGGTGCTAACACTCTGAGCAATGACCCGACACTCTGCGCAGTGGCAGAGAAGCATTTGGACGAGGATCTTTCCATCGAAAGCAATTTCTTTGGCGGAATGTTCAAGGGCGACGTTCATGTAGATGGTAAAGAGAAGGAGCAGCTGACCATCACTGTGACAACCCGGTACAGCTACGGAAAAGTGCTGACTGCGCTGATTGATTTCATCGAGAAAGGAATCGAAAAAAAGCTTCCTGACAATAACCAAAAGCTGAATGTGGATAGCAGCTGGGTCAAGGCTGGTGTAGTTGTTAAGACCACCAGAGGCGATAGCTACATGGCAGTGGCATTCCAGATTAATAACCCCAACTACGGTAAGTAAATTAAATCAGTTTTTACCCCCGGAGCGTGGCTGAAAGGCCGCCCTCCGGGGCTTTTTTGCGTCTGGAGCACTTGACTTATAATTATAATATAATTATAATATAGATATGGAAAGCATACAGTTTGAGTGGGATGAAAATAAAAACCGCATCAATCAGCACAAACACGGCATTTCATTCCTGGAAGCAAAGACAGTTTTCTATGACGAGGAAGCACTGGTAATTGATGACCCGGAGCATTCAGAACAGGAGGACAGATTTATCATTCTCGGCCTGAGCAGTAGGGCAAATCTGCTTGTCGTGTGTCACTGCTACCGTGCGTCAAATACTGTCATCCGTATTATCTCGGCCAGAAAGGCCACAAAAACTGAATCGAAATATTATGGAAAGTGAGGCCTGTGTTATGCTCAAAGAGTACGATTTCAGCAATGCAAGAAAGAATCCCTATGCCAAGGCGCTGAAAAAACAGATCACCATTAACATTGACAGCAATACCATTGATTACTTCAAGGAGCAGGCCGAAGTGGTGGGCATCCCTTACCAGACCCTGATCAATTTGTACTTGAAAGACTGCGTTGCCAATAACCGTCATTTGTCTCTGTCGTGGCAGTGAGAAGAAAAACGGGCTCGTCCGGTTTTGCTCCGGGCGGGCTTTTTGTTTGCAACTTTCCCATAAAAGATGCAAAAAAGGCTGTGATGTGGTACAATAAAAGATAGATTTTGTCGAAAGAAAGGAACCTTTGGATGCAGCTGTTTGAACTGGTCAGCCCGCGGCTGTTCCGCCCGCTGGCGGGGCCCAACCGGGCGTTTTATGCGGAGCTGCTGCTCCTGCTGTGGGAGGAGTGCCGCCACACGGCGGATTACTCCATCTCCCGGGCAGAAGCGGTGAGCCGGGCCGAGGATTACTTTGCGGCGCTGGCAAAGCCGCTGGCACTGGATGCCGATGACGCGGGCGACGAAGCCGAACAGCCCACCCGGGATCCCCATACCCTTGCGCTGGGCTTTCTGCTCCGCCTGCGCCGCACCGGCTGGCTGGAAGAGCAGCCCGGCAGCTATGAGGAAGAGCCTGCCCTTGCCTTTGTGCCCGAAGTGGCCCCCCTGCTGGAGGCGCTGGAGGAGATCCTGAACCCGCGTGTTGTCACCTACACCGGCAAGCTGTACAAGGCCTGGCAGCTGCTGCAGAACATCGGGGAGGAAAAGAGCCCCTATGAAAATGTTCTGCGGGAGGTGGCCTCCGATCTGGAAGCGCTGAACAAGTCCCTGCGGGCGCTGAACGCATCCATCGGGCATTATATCGACCGGCTCACCCGCAACCGCACCCCGCAGGAGGTGCTGGAGCTCTTCGACCAGTACGAGGAAAAGGTGGTGGCCGCCGCTTACCACCGCTTCAAGACCAGCGATAACCTGTTCAACTACCGCGCTTATCTGGAGGAAGAGCTGGATGACTGCGAGGCAGAACACCTGCCCCGGCTGGCGCTGGATTACGCCCGGGTGGAGCGCTGTGCCCCCGGCGAGGCAGCCCCTGCCGTGCGTGCCCTCATCCAGAAACTGCGGGATTCGCTGGAAGAGATGAGCACCCTGATGCGCCAGATCGACCAGAGCCACATCCGCTACCGCAAGCGGGCCGTGCAGCGGGCACAGTTCCTGCTGCTGAGCGACCGCTCCTCGCAGGGCAGTGTCACCGCCCTGCTCCGCCGCTATGCCGAGGAGATCAAAACGCCCGACCAGCTGTTCGCGCCGGATGACGGCCCGGTGGCAAAGCGCCTGCACCTCTACCCGGCGGCGGTGTTCGGGGCAAAGCCTCTCTACCCGCCCGCCGCGCCCCGCAGCGAAACGCCGCTGGCCCCGGTGCGGCAGGCCGGGCTGGATGCGGAGCAGCTGCGCAAAGAACAGCAGCTGCTGCTGGATTATGCCCGGATGGCCGTGACTGAGGAAAACGTGGGCCTGCTGGCAAAACAGGCCCTTGCCGCCCGCGGTGCGGTGGCCGCCTCCACGCTGGCGGAGGAATACCCCCGCGATTTTGCCCGCATCATCGGCCTGCACACCTATTCGCAGTCGCCGCGCCGGGCTTACGATATCACCCTTACCGGAAACTGGGTCGAACGGGGCGGCTTCCGGTTTGAAGAGTTTATTCTGACACCCCGCAGGGAGGACGCTGACCATGGCCGAACCGAATAAAATGCTGGAAGAGACCGCAAACTATCTGCTCAATCACTGCTTTGTGCTGGGCGGCGTGGAGGATCAGCGGGCAAAATACCTCTATGTGCAGGATCATCTGCCCGAGGTGCGGGCCGTGTTCGCGCCGCTGGGCTATGCGGTAACGCTTTACCCGGCTCCGCTGCAGGCGGCGGCGCTGGTCAACGAGCATGAGGGCAGCCAGGCCCGGCTGCTGAAATACGAGAGCATTCTGCTGCTGGTGCTCCGCCTGCTCTACCTGCAAAAGCGGGAGAGCCTTGCCGCCAGCGCCGATCAGGTGCTGGTCACGGTGGAAGAGGTGCAGACAGAGCTGCAGAAGATGAACCTGCCCCGGCGGCTGGACCAGCGCACGCTGGAGGAGCTGATGCGCACCCTGCGCAGGTACAATCTGGCCCGCCCGGTGGGGCGGCTGACCGGTCTGGACAGCCGCATCGAGGTGTTTCCCACCGTGCTGCTGGCCCTGCCGGATGCAGATCTTGCCGATGCCGCCGCCGAGAGCAGCCGCACCAGGGAAGAGCTGGCCCTTTACGAGCGGCCTGACGGGGATGCCAGCGGGGAGGAAGAAGAATGATCGAATTAAAGCGCCTGAAGCTCATCAACTGGCACAACTTTGAAAATGTCACCTTTGATTGTGCCCGTCTGACTTATATGATCGGTGTCAACGCGGTGGGCAAGACCACCATTCTGGATGCCATCCGCTACTGCCTGACCACCAACCGCAATTTCAATGCCCTGGGCAATAAAAAGAGCGGCCGCACCCTGCAGGGCTCTGTCCACGCCAAGCAGCGCGGCGAGAACGCCTACCGCCGCCCGGGCCGCACGGTGGCATACATCGGTGCCGAGTTCTGGGATACCGTCAAGCGGACCAGCTTCGTCATCGCTGTCCGGGTGGAATCCGAGGGACCCATGCAGGAGCTTCACCCCGGCGACCAGACCTGGTACATCTCCGAGGACGGCATCACGCTGGAAAAGCTGCCCTTCCTTGATCCGCGCACCGGTGCCCCCAGCGCCAAGGAGGACTTCAAGCCCGCCGTGGGCCGCCTGTCCTACACCCGCAGCCCCAGCGAGGCCCGGGACCGCATCTGCCGTGCCCTGGGCATTGGCCGCGCGTCCAGCCCGCTGGGCAAAAAGTTCAATGAAGTGTTCCAGATGGGCACCAGCATGGACGAGATCCCCAACTTCCGGGAGTTCCTGTACCAGTACATCCTGCCCCAACCGGAGCTGGATCTGGAAGCGCTGCAGGGCGACCGGGTGGAGCTGGAAAACCTCCACGCCGTTCTGGCCGAGGCCCAGACCCGTGCCGCCGCGCTGGAACAGATCGTGGCGTATGGCCGGGAAGCTGCTGCCAAAGAGACGGATGCCCTTGTCAACCGGGGTGCGGTCCTGCTGGCCCGCGCCGAAGCGGATGCCGGTGAGGATGCCTCCTGGCAGAGCCATCTGGACGCAGGCCGCCGCCAGCTGGCCGATCTGAACGCAAAATACGAGGCCGCCAAGAACGCCGAAACCGAAGCCCGCCGGGCCTATCTGGCGGCCCACGGAGCGGCCGGTGACAGCGGCGCGGGCCGGGCGCTGGATGCCCTGACCGAGGAGCTGGCCCGGAAAAAGAGCGCGCTGGATGCAGCAGCCCGGACAAGGAATAGTCTGGAAGCGACTGCGGATACCATCACCGGCCTGCTGACCCAGCTGAACCGCAGCGGCTTTGCGGTGGAGAAGGAGCTCTGGCCCCAGCGCCTGACGGCGGAACATCTCCCCGCCCTGACCGAGGCCCTGGCCCGCATCGAAAAGCCGCTGGAGGAGCAGTATTTCGCTGCCCGGCAGGCTTCGGCGGATCTGGCAAAAGAGCAGGAGGCCCTGCGGGCCGAGCTGAACGCCGTGTCCGGCGGCAAGTGGGTCTACCCCCACGGCGATGCCGCCACCAAAGTGCGGGATGCCGTGAACGCCGAGCTGAAAAGCCGCGGCATGACAGCGGATGCAAAGATCTTCTGTGAGCTGCTGACCGTGGCTGATGAGAGCTGGCAGGACTGTGTGGAAGCCTGCCTGGGTGACCGCCGGTTCGATATCCTTGTGCCGCCTGCCCACTACGCCGCCGCCAAGAGCGCCTTTGTGGCGCTGGGCGACCGGGTGGGGCCCATCAGCCTGCTGGATACCCCGGGCATCCGCAAGGCGGACCGCCATGCAGAGACGGCCCCCGCCGACAGCCTTGCCGCTCAGGTCACCAGCGAGAACCCGCTGGCCGCCCAGTATGCGGACACCATCCTGCGCCGCATCGTCTGCTGCGACACCCCCGATACGCTGGAGCATTTCCCCGACAGCGCCACCCGGGACCTGCTGCGCCACCATCCCTTCCGGCTGGAACGCCTGCGCAGGCCCCAGCGCTATATCGGTCTGGATGCCCGCAGGGAGCGTGCTGACGCGCTGGAAGCACAGCTTGCCGCCCAGGCCGACCGCTGCCGCGAAGCCGCCCAGGCCGAAAAGACCCTGAAATCTGCCTACGACCAGTACCAGAACGTCCTGCGGGGCCATGCGCTGGAACAGCTGGCTGAACTCTGGGCCAGCCGGGCCGCGCTGGATGCCGCCCGTGCCGACTACGCCGCGCAGGAGCAGAAGCTGGCGGACTGCCGCGAGAACCCCATGCTGCAGCAGCTCTACCGCGAGGAAGAAGCCCGGGAAGCCGCATGGGAGACCGCCCGCAAGGCCGTGGAGCAGGTGGGCGGCGATATCCGCGTCTGCGAAAAGCAGATCGCATCCTGTGAGGCGGAGCAGGGCAAGGCCGTGGAGACCGCTGCACAGAGCAGGGAGGCGGCAGAGGCATTCTTTGCACAGCACCCGCTGCTGGAGCCTCTGGCACAGGAACGCAAAAAGGGCCTGATGACGGGCGGGCGCACGGCCCGTGCCGCCGCGCAGACTGCCGAAAAGGCACAGACCAGGCTGGACGATACCCTGCGATCTTATCTCACTTCCACGCTGGAACCCGCCCAGAGGGATTACAACGAGCACTATGTCTGCGATTATCCGTTGGGTCTGGCCGGGGTGGAGCAGTACCGCGCCCAGCACGACAGCCTTGTCCGCATCGACTTGGAACGCTACGCCGCCCGGCTGGAGCAGGCACAGCGGGACTGCAAGGACCGCTTCCGCAAGGATATCCTCTTCCGGATGAAGGACGATATCTTCAACGCCCGCCGCCAGTTCCGGGAGCTGAACAAGGTGATGGAGCAGCTGACCTACGGCGAGGAAGTCTACCGCTTTGAGCTGGAACCCAGCCGTGACCCCCAGCTGGCCGCCTTCTATCAGGTCATTGTGGACAAGGGCAACCAGCAGATGACCGACGGCGACTCGCTGGACAACCTTGCCGCCACCGCCGACCCCGTCTACGAGCGGCAGGTGGACGCGCTGATGGAAAAGATCATGGCTGATGTGGACGAGAACACCCGGGCCCGGCAGGAGGGCCGCACCACCTCCGGTGCCACCCTCTCGGATTATGTGGACTACCGCACCTATCTGGACTATGACATCAAGGTGACCAACACCGTCTCGGGCCAGCAGGCCTATCTTTCCCGCGTCAGCCGCGATTCCTCCGGCGGCGAGAATCAGGCTCCTTTCTATGTGGCCATCTGCGCCAGCCTGCTGCAGATCTACCAGAAGAGCGAGAACAGCATCCGCCTTGTCCTGCTGGACGAGGCCTTCAGCAAGATGACCAGTGACCGCATCCGCCCCATGATGGAGCTGTTCCGCCGCCTGCAGCTGCAGGTGCTGCTCATCTCCACCGTGGAAAAGAGCACGGCCATCCAGCCCTACTGCGACATTACCTATTCCATCGTGCGCCACGGCGATGCCAACGCCATTGCGCCGTTCTACCGGGCCGGCACCCTTGCCGATGCCCCGGAAAAGGAGACTGAATATGAATAACACCCTTGCAAACATCTGGCTCTTTGCCACCCACTGGACCAAGCTGGATGCCTTTGATACCGAGGAAGAGCTCAACGATGAGCTGGAGCTGCTCCAGCGCCAGAGCCTGCCCACCAAAGTCCGTCAGGTCACGGACAAGGAAGGCAGGGAACAGTTCCTCCTTTACGTCAAACAGGCCGACCGCGATTACGCCCGCTACTGCACCGGCTGGCGGCCCGGCGGAATGATGTAAAGAAAGCCTTGACATAAAAAATAAACTTTGGTATACTCTTTTTTGCTCATCGGAGGGCTGTTTCAACGTAATTGAAAGGCCGGATAAGATGTCGCAGTTCGTGTTCCCCGGAGGCTGAGAATGGCCGTAGCATCTCAGCAGACAAGGGGAAACACCGGAGCTGCGAAACTTATCCGGCCTTTTTTGTATGTTCTGATCGAAAGGAGAAATCATGTCAAAGAATATGATCCAATTGTCCGACCACTTTGATTATTCACGGCTGATCCGTTTTGTGCTGCCCTGCATCGGCACCATGCTGTTTACCTCCATTTACGGCATCGTGGACGGCCTGTGTGTCTCGAACTTTGTGGGAAAAACGGCCTTTGCGGCAGTCAACCTCATCATGCCCGTGCCCATGCTGGTGGGTACCGTGGGCTTTATGCTGGGCACCGGCGGCAGCGCCATCGTGGGCATCACGCTGGGCGAGGGCGACAATGCAAAAGCTGACCGCTACTTCAGCCTGTTCATGTCAACGGCGCTGATCGCCGGCATCGTGCTGTCCGTGCTGGGGATGCTGCTGCTCCGGCCGGTGGCCCTGATGCTGGGTGCAGAAGGCGAGATGCTGGACTACGCCCTGCGCTATGGCCGGGTGCTGATGCTCAGCCTGCCCACCTTTATCCTGCAGAATATGTTCCAGAGCTTTTTTGTCACCGCCGAAAAGCCGCATCTGGGCTTTTATTTCACGGTGGGCGCGGGCTGCACCAACATGGTGCTGGACGTGCTGCTGGTGGGCATCCTGCACTGGAGCGTGGAGGGTGCCGCCATTGCCACCATGCTCAGCCAGGTGGTGGGCGGCCTGCTGCCGGTGTTCTACTTCCTCAACCGGAACAACACCAGCCGCATCCACCTGTGCCGTCCCCGCTTTGAGGGCAAAGTTCTGCTGAATGCCTGTGTGAACGGCTCCTCTGAGCTGATGACCAACCTTTCCATGTCGCTGGTGAACATCCTGTACAACTATCAGTTGCTCCGCTTTGCGGGCGAGGATGGCGTGGCCGCCTATGGTGTGATCATGTATGCATCCTTCCTGTTCGTGGCAGTGTTTGTGGGCTACGCCGTGGGCAGTGCTCCCATCGTCAGCTACCACTACGGTGCCAATAACCGCAAAGAGGTCAACAACCTCTACCGCAAGAGCCTGAAGCTCATCGGTGTGGTTGCAGTGGGAATGACCATCGGCTCCATGTTCATCATCCCCCATGTGGCCCGCTTCTTTGTAGGCTATGATGAAAACCTGCTCATTCTGACCACCCGGGCCTTCCGGCTCTATGGCCTGAGCTTCCTTATTATGGGGTTCAACGTCTATGCGTCCTCCTTCTTCACGGCCCTGGGCGACGGTGTGACCAGTGCGCTCATCTCGTTCCTGCGCACCCTGCTGTTCCAGGTGGCGGCGGTTCTGCTGCTGCCGCTCCTGCTGGGCATTGACGGCATCTGGCTGGCCGTGACAGCCGCCGAGCTGGCCGCTTTGCTGGTCAGCATCGGCCTGTTCATCACCAGAGACCAGCAGTTCCATTACCGCAAGGCGGAATAAGGATAGTGAAGAACAAAGCGGCTTTCCGCACAGATACGGGAGGCCGCTTTGTTTTTGTCGAAACATGTGTTATACTGTTTGCGCTGCCCCTTTCCATTCTGGCAACAGATGGGAGGTGACATTATGTATAATCTCGTAACCGATTTGGTTGTAGCCGTCGCAGCAGGTGTAATTGTCCGCTACATCTGCAAGTGGCTTGACGACTGGATCTAAGGGTCAGCAAGCACAAAAGAACCCCTTCAGAGTGTCCACCTCTGAAGGGGTTCGCTTTTGGTGACATTATGAATCTCGTAACCAATCCATTGTCCACTTTCAGTATATGCGAATTTGAAAAAAAGTCAATAGCTGCATAAAAAATTTACTATTTTCTGAGCGTTGAGATGAAAGTGCTTTATTTATTAAAAGTAAATTCCACGAACTCACAGTTTTTGATGCCTGCCGCCGCGTACTCCTCGTTGGTCATATCGTAAAAATAGGACTGCACCACCCGGGCAATGCCGTTGTGGGCCACCAGCAGGTAGGTCTTATCGGTGTTGGCCCGGAGCTCGTCCAGCAGGTTGTAGATGCGCTGGGCCAGCTGCATCATGCTCTCGCCGCCGGAGTAGCGGTCGGCAAAGTGGGTCTTGGAAATGCGGAACTCTTCGCCGTCCCGGGGCGTGCCCTCGTAGCGGCCAAAGCACTGCTCCCGGAGCCGGGGCTCACACCGGGCAGGAATGCCGGTGGCCTCTGCAATGGCCCGGGCGGTGTCGGCGGCGCGGGACAGGGGAGAGTACAGGATCTCATCGATCCGAAGGCCGCTGGTCCGGAGCTTTTCGCCCAGCTCCCGGGCCTGGGCGCGGCCTTTTTCGGTCAGGGGGCTGTCGGTCATGCCGCAGATCTTGTTTTCCACGTTCCACACGGTCTCGCCGTGGCGGGTGAAATAGACCTTGTGCGCCGCCTTGGTCAGCCTGTGATCCCGCAGGGTGACAGTGCTGCCCTCGTTGATGTCCAGCCGGGTCAGCTCGGCATCCGGGTAGGGGAGAACCCGCTGCGTGCCGTCGGCAGCCTCCAGCAGGACATCGCAGAGCACGGGCTGGCCTTCGGGCAGCTCCTCGCAGCCATAAAGCTGCTCCTCAATGCGCAGAACGCGGTAGTTTTTTTCTTCCATCCTCTTCGACCTCTTTCGGGCAGATTGTTTCTTACATTATAAAACGGCAGCGGGGCCCCGTCAACGCTTGACAGCCCCGTGTGCCGCCTGATAAACTAGGCGCAAGGGAAAAAACGCCAAAAGGAGAGAAAAAGTTGAACATTACAGAACTGCGGTATCTTGTCGCCATCATGGAATGCGGATCTGTGAGTGCGGCGGCAAAGCGGCTGTATGCCGCTCAGCCCAACGTGAGCAAGGCGCTGAAAAATCTGGAAGAAGAATACCATCTCCGCATTTTTGAGCGGTCATCCACCGGCATGATCCCCACGGAGCAGGGGCGGCATTTCATCGAGCAGGCCGAGCGGGTGCTGCGGGAGGTGGACCGGCTGGACCAGAGCGTGCAGGAGGCGCAGGAGCGCTGCGCCGAGCTGCGGGTAATGATCCCCCACGCCACCTATGCCTCCTATGCGGCGGTGGATTATCTGGAGAAGGTGTCCTCCATAGAACGGCTCCACATCCATATCCGGGAGGGCGGCTCCATGGAGGCGCTGGATCATGTCCTGCGGCAGGGGTATCATCTGGCTCTGCTGCGGTACGCCGTGGAGGATGACGAGCACTATACCCATTACTGCGCCCGGCGGGGCCTGAAAATGGAACCCATTATGGATTTTGAATACAGTCTGCTGACCAACCGGGACGGCCCGCTGGCCCGGAAGGAGATCCGCGACCTGTCTGAGCTGGACAAGTATATGGAGATCCTCCACGATGATTTCCAGCTGCCCGGCGAGGAGGGCGGCGACGGTGTGCGCTGGCATGTCAACCCGGAACGCCGTATCCATGTGTATGAGCGGTGCAGCCAGTTCTCGATCCTGCAGCGGCTGCCCACGGCCTACATGTGGGCATCGCCCATGCCCCGCAGGGCACTGGAGCAGTACCATCTGGTGCTGAAAAGGTGCCCGGCCCAGCGCCAGCAGATGCGGGATGTGCTGGTCTACCCGGACAAGGGCCGCCTGCGCCCCGAGGAGCAGGCCTTTGTGGATCTGCTCCACAAGGAAGCGGCTTCCACCGTAAAATAAGGGGGCTTTCCGGCTAAGGCACGGCAAAGGTTGCTCCCTTCGAAATTGACAAAAAAACCAATAAATGGATGCAAAACCGGGCGAAAATGAGCGCCCGGTTTTATTTTTGCTGATAAATGGTCAAAAAATGAACGGAAAAGAGGCAAAAATTCTTTGCAGCTATATCGGAAACCATATGGCCCCATGCCGGAAAGATATTTCTCCGCTGGAAAAAAGTGTGCTACCATGAGGCCAGAAAAGAGCCCCGGGTATGCGGCAGAATGGGGCCGCGGCCGGCAGGGGCAAAAAGGAGGTTTCTGGTATGATTAGTTTCCTGCTCTGTCTTGCGATCCTGGTGGGCGGATACTTCGTCTATGGCAAGATCGTGGACAATACCTTCGGCCCGGACGACCGTGAAACGCCTGCTGTGCGCATCAACGATGGCGTGGACTATGTCGTGATGCCCCAGTGGAAGCTGTTCCTCGTCCAGCTGCTGAACATTGCGGGCCTTGGCCCCATCTTTGGTGCCATGCAGGGCGCTCTGTGGGGCCCCGTGGTGTTCCTGTGGATCACCTTCGGCACCATCTTTGCCGGTGGTGTGCATGACTACTTCTCCGGCATGATGAGTGAGCGCAACGACGGTGCTTCCATCGCGGAGATCACCGGCAAATACTTAGGCCCCGTGATGCAGAACGTGATGCGTGTGTTCTCTGTTGTGCTGCTGATCATGGTGGGCACCGTGTTCGCCGTCGGCCCTGCCGGTCTGATCGTTGAGCTGTGCAGCCAGAGCGGTGCATCCGGCGTGATGACTTCGCTGCTGTTCTGGCTGGTCATCATTCTGACCTACTACTTCATCGCGACCTTTATCTCTATTGATGCGGTCATCGGCAAGATCTACCCTGTGTTCGGCATCTGCCTGATTATCATGGCCATCGGTGTCATCTTTGGCATCTTCACCAACCCTGCCTATACCATCCCCGAGATCTGGAATCACTTTGGCAGCATGCACCCGTCGGGTACGCCCATCTGGAGCTTCATGTTCATCACGGTTGCCTGCGGCGCAATTTCCGGCTTCCACTCCACCCAGTCGCCTCTGATGGCCCGCTGCATGAAGAGTGAGA
>OGEA01000488.1_pt1 | contig 26850 bp, 28 predicted proteins | sample 1570531 | NCBI WGS metagenome assembly OGEA01 (sample SAMEA2581973, study PRJEB24529) | metagenome | biome: Human gut stool | place: China | collected 2011 | reverse complement strand
ATGTGGAATTCGAAGTAAAGGATACCAGTGTAGTACAGCATGTAACCATGGTGGATGAGGAAAAACCGGCAGAAAAGACACCGGAAGGTGGAAAACCTGTCAGTGATTCACCAAAGACTGGGGATAACACCAATCTGTGGCTGTGGTTTATGCTTCTCGGCATTGGTGCGACTGGTACAGGAGCCCTTGCATTTATGAGAAAAAAGAAACACTAATTAAATAAGAATGAGCGTTCATGGAAACCGAAAGGAATCTGTGGACGCTTTTTTAGATGGGAGAAACCATGAGAAATATCATTATTTTTGTTGCTCTTCTGGGAGCAGCGGCAATATTTACAGTTTTGTATTGTCTCATTGCTGCCGGAAGTCAGGCAGAGAAAAAACTGACAGAAATCATGAGAAAAGAGGAAGAACAGAATGAAGACTAATAAAGATCTGATCATAGAACCAAATGCAGCTATTGAGGGAAGAAAGTACAGGGAAGAAAAGCCATGGTCCTGCAAGTACTGTTACTGGTGGGGAGGCAAAAAGAAAGGCTGTAGCTTGAAACAGTGCCACTATCTGCTTCCGGAAAAGAAAAAAGCAGTAAAAACAACACCATGTGGTGGCTGTCCGTATGGAAAACATGTTCCATGCATCGGATATTGTATTGCCCGTCTTTATTCTGAGATGAAAGGAAAGAAAGGACGTGGGTAATTGCAGGAAGAAGTAAATCAGAAAGTGATCAGCCTGAGCATCCAGGGAGTCAAAATCACTGCCGGTGTGCTAAAAGTAGCCCTTCGGAAGTTCCTGGAAATAGACAACCGCAGGAAACAGAAAGCAAGGCAGGTGAAAATGGCAGAAAAGACCGGACGGGCTCAGGAGAAAGGAAGGGAAAAAACCCGAAAAAAGATTGAAAAGAAAAAGCCACATGGAAAGCAGACCATCAAGCAGCTGAATGCACAGGGAGTACAGCTTTCCGACTTAAAGATTACAGATGAAAATATCAAATCCTTTGACCGTGTGGCAAGAAAATATGGAATTGATTACAGCCTGAAGAAAGAAGTCGGTGCGGATCCACCGAAATATCTGGTCTTCTTTAAGGCCAAAGATGTGGATGTGATGACAGCGGCTTTCCGGGAATATGCCGGAGTAGAACTGAAAAAGAAACAGGTGAAGAAACCATCTGTCAGAAAGAAACTGCAGAAATCTGTAGAAAGAAAAGCAAAGCACCGCCAGCGTGTGAAGCAGAGACAAAAATCCAGAGGTCAGGAACGATGATGCGGGAGAAATTACAGAAGGTCCAGATCAAACGGCTGGTAATCTTAAATCTGCCATATTTCTTTATCTTCTATGTAGCAGATAAAGAATCCTGGCTGTACCGGCATTGTCTGGGAGAAAGCATGGTCCAGAGACTTGGCGTGATGTTAGTCAATTTCCGACTGGCATTTTTAAGCTGGCTGCCAAGTATCGCTTTACAGGATCTTACAGTAGGTGTTCTGGTTGCAGGTGCATTAAAACTGGTGGTCTACTATCGTTCTAAAAATGCAAAGAAGTTCCGGCAGGGTGTGGAGTATGGATCTGCAAGATGGGGAAATAGAAAAGATATCGAACCCTTCATGGATCCGGTTTTTGAAAACAATGTCATCCTCACAGAAACGGAACGTTTGACCATGAACAGCAGACCAAAAGCACCAAAGTATGCCCGAAATAAGAATGTGATCGTCATCGGTGGTTCCGGATCCGGAAAGACAAGATTCTATGTGAAACCCAATCTTATGCAGATGACGGACCACGTGTCCTATGTGGTCACTGATCCCAAGGGTACAATCATCGTTGAATGCGGGAAGATGCTGGTAAATGGAGGATATCGGATCAAGGTATTAAATACGATCAACTTTAAAAAGTCCATGCATTACAATCCGTTCCATTATATCCGGAGTGAGAAAGATATCTTGAAACTGGTAAATACCATTATCGCAAATACCAAAGGTGAAGGTGAAAAATCAACCGAAGATTTCTGGGTGAAGGCCGAACGTCTTTTGTATTCTGCACTGATCGGATACATCTGGTATGAAGCACCAGAGGAAGAACAGAACTTTTCTACTTTGCTGGAATTTATCAATGCCAGTGAGACCAGGGAGGATGATGAAGAATTTAAAAATGCGGTGGATGAATTGTTTGAAGAACTGGAAGCAGAAAATCCGGAACACTTTGCAGTAAGGCAATATCGCAAGTACAAGCTTGCTGCCGGCAAAACCGCGAAGTCGATTTTGATTTCCTGTGGTGCCAGACTTGCACCATTTGATATTCAGGAGCTAAGAGAAATCATGTCCTATGACGAAATGGAACTGGATATGATTGGCGATCAGAGAACAGCCCTGTTTGTCATCATTAGTGATACAGATGACACATTCAACTTTGTGGTAGCGATCATGTACACCCAGCTCTTTAACCTGCTTTGTGATAAAGCAGATGATGAGCATGGAGGCAGGCTTCCCTATCATGTACGGCTGCTTCTTGATGAGTTCAGCAATATCGGACAGATTCCAAAATTTGACAAGTTGATTGCTACAATCCGAAGCAGGGAAATCTCCGCTTCTATCATTCTGCAGTCACAATCTCAGCTGAAAACCATCTATAAGGATGCTGCTGAGACAATAACAGGCAACTGTGACACTGTTCTTTTCCTGGGTGGAAAGGAAAGTTCCACACTGAAAGAAATATCAGAAACCCTGGGAAAGGAAACCATAGATCTTTACAACACATCAGACACCAGAGGCAGCAACCGGTCCTATGGGCTGAACTATCAAAAGACTGGAAAAGAACTGATGAGTAGAGATGAGCTGGCGGTCATGGATGGAGAAAAATGTATCTTACAGCTTCGAGGAGTCCGGCCGTTTTTAAGCAACAAATATGATATCACAAAGCATAAACGGTACAAGGAACTTGCCGATTATGATAAGAAAAATGCTTTTGATGTTGAAAAATATCTGAATCATAATCTGACATTTTCAAAAGATACAGAGTTTGAGATGTTTCGGATTGATGTAACAGAGGATGAAATAAGACAAATTGAAATCATTAATTAAGAAAATTTCTATGTTACCAAAGTGGAAACATAGGAAAACCATGCTGGTTCTTTCTTTTTTAATGGTATCATTATATGATATGAATGAAAGAGAGGTAAGAAGTATGGCTTTAAATGATAACATTAAAAAAATCAGAGAAGAAAAAAAATATACACAACAACAACTTGCCGATAAACTGTACGTATCACGACAAACTGTATGCCGATGGGAGAACGGTTCAAGATGTCCAGATCTAATTACAGCAAAAAAGTTAGCAATGGAGCTTGGAGTCACTTTGGATGAACTTATATCTGATGAAGATATCACAGATATTCAATCAAAATATGGAATATGGAAGTTTGATAGGGTAAAAGAAAGGGAAAATATTCAGATGATGCAAAAAAGGATCCTAGATTTTATAGAGATTATAGGAGGTATATTTTTAGTAATTTCTTTGTTGCTAAGAGTTCAATTTGATATGAAAGTACCAGCGTGGATTACGATAATATGTATTTTAATAGTGACAGTAGCATTTTTGTTTAATTTTGTGCTGGCAAAAAAATTGGATAGGAAGTAAAAAATTTCAAGTATTTGTAAAAAGAACAAAAAGCGTTAGAGCATGTAGAAAAATCCATCTATATGCTCTATTTTTTTTATGTTTTTTCAAGAAAGAAATCTAAAAGTAGGAAGAAAGGAGAAAAAAGTGAAGATAAAGATAAGATCGCCTTGCAAATAAAACAGGTAAAAAAAGGTCTGAATAAAAGGGAAAGGAGTAGAGCCAAACGCTTACAGACCATAAGAAAAAGCGTTTGTTCATACATTTGATTATGGCTTTTTTTAGCAGTGCAATCAATATCCTTCAGACACTGGTCGTTGCAATCGGTGCCGGTCTTGGTGTCTGGGGCGTAATCAACCTGATGGAAGGTTATGGAAACGACAACCCGGGTGCAAAATCCCAGGGAATTAAGCAGTTGATGAGCGGTGGTGGTGTTATCCTGATCGGAACACAGCTAATCCCGCTTCTGAGTGGATTATTTGGTTAAGAGAAAGGAGTAGAGATCCATGTTCAGTCAGATTTTTGATGCGATTGAGGAATGGATGAGGGAACTCTTAACCGGGATGATCACTTCCAACCTGGACACGATGTTTACTGATGTCAATCAAAAGACCGGTGAGATCGCTACCCAGGTTGGACAGACCCCGCAAGGGTGGAACGGCAGCATATTCAGTATGATCCGGAACCTATCGGATTCCGTGATCATGCCGATCGCAGGTATTATTATCACACTCGTACTCTGCTACGAATTGATTTCTATGCTGACCGAGCGTAACAACATGCATGATATTGATACCTGGATGTTTTTCAAGTACTTCGTAAAAATGTGGATCGCGGTTTATCTGGTGAGTAACACATTTACAATCACAATGGCGGTATTCGATGTGGGCCAGCACGTAGTTAATTCTGCGGCCGGTGTTATCACAGGAAGTACCGCCATTGATATTTCTTCGGCATTGACGGATCTTTCCGCAACCCTGGAAAGTATGGAAATCGGAGAACTTGTTGTATTGGCGCTGGAAACCCTTATCGCCGGCTTCTGTATGAGAATCCTGTCTGTACTGATCACAGTGATCATGTATGGACGTATGATAGAGATTTACCGCGCGTCCAGAAGCGCCGCTTTTCATCCAAAGGCGGTGCGCGGACATTTTGGGAATCCGGCTTTAGCAAGCCGGTAAAGAAAAGTATCAAAGACGTGAAACGCGTCACTTTAGCGTCATCCGATTTACCCCGGAGGGAAACCACAAGGGGGACAACAGCGTATCGGAAAAATCGCAAGTTGGGGAAACCATCTACCCACGACTGAGCGGCAAGACGCAACATTGTGAATGAGGAGCAAGGCTAAACTGCTTTAAGGGCAGTCCGAGGCGGGATACTCGACCCGGCGGCGCAGGATGGTTGTATTCGCCGTATGTCATAGCGGAATGTGACAGGTAAACACAGACCGCACGATACTTATGACAGCCAGCCGCAGTAAGCGGAAAAGGACGAAAACCCACTACCGACATCACAATACGCTTATCCCAAAGTGTCTAACTGGAGATTGCCTAAACCGGAACGCCGGAACTATCCGGCTATGCGTAATGCCGCAAGGCGATAAATTTCAAGGGGTAAAAACCCAAGAAAGATGACGCTGAATATCCGGCATGGCAACGGAGCCTCCGTAGTAGTCCGAGGGCGGGAAAGCCGTCTACATGGCGAAGGGAGGCAGGATGTCAACCAATTCATAAAAAGGAAAGGTGCGTGAGGCATTATGAGAAGTCCTGAAAATGTGTTGGAAAGCCTAAAATCCAAGGCGTGTAACAAGAGTTACAAGTACGAGCGGTTATACCGCAACCTGTACAATCCACAATTCTATCTGCTGGCATATCAGCGGATACAGGCGAAACCAGGCAACATGACAGCCGGAACAGACGGCAAAACCATTGACGGCATGGGAATGGCAAGGATAAACGCCCTCATTGAAAAGATGCGGGATTTTAGTTATCAGCCTAACCCGGCAAGGAGAACGTATATCCCGAAATCCAATGGGAAAATGCGTCCTCTGGGGATACCGTCATTCGACGATAAACTGATACAGGAGGTGGTGCGGCTCATCTTAGAGAGTATTTATGAGCCAACCTTTAGCGACTATTCCCACGGTTTCCGTATAAACAGAAGCTGTCATACGGCGCTCAAATATGTGCAGAAATATTTTACGGGGACAAAGTGGTTCGTTGAGGGAGATATAAAGGGCTGTTTTGACAACGTAGACCATCATGTGTTGATTGCTATTTTGCGAAAGCGGATTGCAGATGAATATTTCATCGGTCTGCTCTGGAAGTTCTTGAAAGCTGGATATATGGAGGATTGGAATTACCACAATACTTATTCCGGAACTCCGCAAGGCTCCATCATCAGCCCTATCCTGGCAAACATCTACATGAACGAACTGGACAGTTATATGGCAGAGTATGCAGAGAAATTCAACTGCGGAAACCGCCGTAAAATCAATCCTGCGTTCAAGAAGAAATTGGATGTCTGCCGAGGGAAAGAACAAAGGCTTAAAAGAAATATCTCTAAAATGAGCGTGGAAGAAAAAGAGGGCTTAATTGCAGAAATCCGGGAACTTCGGCGTAGTCTGAAATCTATACCGTATAGCGACCAGATGGACGATAGCTATAAACGGCTTTGCTATATCCGATACGCCGATGATTTCTTAATCGGAGTTATCGGCAGCAAAGAGGACGCAGAACAGATTAAACAAGATGTAGGCTGCTTTATCCGGGACAAACTCCATCTGGAAATGTCCGAGGAAAAGACATTGATTACTCATGGACACGACGCTGCGAAGTTCTTGGGATATGAGGTCACAATCGCCAAAGGCGAACACAACAAAAAGACCAAAACCGGGGCTACCAGACGGGTAAACAATGGAAAAGTCTTACTTTATGTTCCCCATAATAAGTGGGTAAAACGATTGTTCTCCTACAATGCCCTCAAGATTAAATACGACAAACAAAATGGAAACAAAGAGGTTTGGGAGCCTGTCCGGCGCACTCGCCTGTTGCACTTGGACGATTTGGAAATCCTAAACCAATACAACGCAGAAATCCGTGGATTGTATAACTACTACCGACTTGCAAACAACGTGTCTGTACTCAATAACTTCTACTATGTAATGAGATACAGTATGCTCAAAACCTTTGCTGGAAAATATCGGACACGAATCAGCAGAATTATCCGCAAGTACCGTCAAGGAAAAGATTTTGTTGTGGAATATCCGAAGAAAAACGGCAAGGTCGGAAAGGTATTGTTTTACAATAATGGGTTCCGCCGGGACACTAAAGTAGAAAGCGGAAATCCTGATATAGTAGCAAGAATTTTTGAGAATTATGGGCGTAATAGCCTTATAAAAAGACTGCAAGCAAACAGGTGTGAGTGGTGTGGCGCAGAGAATGTGCCGCTTGAAATACACCATATACGAAAACTCAAAGATTTAAGTGGCATAAAACAATGGGAAATCGCCATGATTGGGCGTAAGCGCAAGACAATGGCACTCTGCATTGACTGTCACGATAAGTTACACGCAGGAAAGTTAGACTGACATCTGGAGAGCCGGATACATCGAGAGGTGTAAGTCCGGTTCGGAGGGGAGTTCTCGGAAACCTGCCATAGTGATATGGTAAGGCGCCGGGTTCTTACCCTACTATATACCTCAGTTGCGCCGATTCCATTCGCAACTATGAGTAACAGAGAATGGGGGCAGATCGGCACGAATTATTTCAGAGGACTCTTTGCCCTGGCTTTCCAGGCATTTCTGATGATGGTATGCGTTGCAATCTATGCAGTGCTTGTTGCAGGTATCCAATATTCAGATAATCTGAGTTCTTCATTATTTGGCGTTATGGCTTACACAGTAATCTTATGTTACAGCCTCTTTAAGACAGCATCATTAAGTAAGTCGATATTTAACGCGCACTAAATTACAGGAAGGAGTGAAAATCATGGCATATGTCAGCGTACCGAAAGATTTAACGAAGGTAAAGAATAAAGTAGCATTTAACCTGACTAAAAGACAGCTGATCTGTATTGGTATAGGTGCTGCAATGGGAATTCCAAGCTATTTCCTCTTGCGTAATGTGATGGGAAACAGTAATGCAGCAACGGTCATGGTGCTTTTGATGTTACCGGCATTTTTATTTGCCATGTACGAAAAAGACGGGATGCATCTGGAAGATGTTCTGATGCATATGATCCGGGTGAAGTTTCTTCGTCCATCCGTCAGAAAATATGAAACTGAAAACTATTATGAAACAGATCCGGAACAGATCAGACAGTCTCCGGATGCAGGAAAACCGAAAGGAGGAAAAACGGTTGCGAAAAAAGAAAAATAAGAAAACTGTCGCAGATACCGGATACAAAAAAGTAGACAGAAAAGAGAAAAAGAAAAAAGAAAAGCAGGAAGAGAAACGCAGGCAGAAAAAACTGTCCGTCCAGCAGTCGATCGCTTATAAGGAAATGGGAAGAGATGGAATCTGCAGGGTACAGGGAAAAACTTATTCTAAGTGTATCCGCTTTTATGACATCAACTACCAGCTGGCTCAGAATGAAGATAAAAATGCAATCTTTGAAAACTGGTGTGATTTCCTCAATTACTTTGATGCCAGTATCCATTTTCAGCTGAGCTTTATCAATCATAAGAGCAGCATGAAGGAGTTTGAGCAGGTGATCCAGATCCGGCCACAGGAGGATGCTTTTGATGATGTTCGCATGGAATATGCAAAGATGTTGAAACAGCAGTTGGCAAAAGGAAACAACGGTCTGGTGAAGTCAAAATATATCACATTTGCCATTGAAGCAGAAAATATCCGGGAGGCAAAACCAAAGCTGGAACGTATCGAGTCGGATATCCTGAATAACTTTAAGATTCTGGGAGTTCCGGCATATCCGCTGAATGGCGTGGAACGTCTGCAGATCCTGTATGAGACATTCAATCCGGATGTGATGACAGATTTCCAGTTTGACTATGGATCCATGATCCGGACAGGACTCAATACAAAGGATTATGTGGCACCGACCAGTTTTGTGTTCCGGGACAGAAATACATTCCAGATGGGAAATACCATCGGGGCTGTCTCCTATCTGCAGATCCTGGCGCCGGAGCTTACGGATAAGATGCTGGCAGAATTTCTGGATATTGATAAGAACCTGATCGTCAACCTGCATGTGCAGTCGGTGGATCAGATGAAGGCAATCAAGCTGGTAAAAAGCAAAGTGACGGATATCAATCGTATGAAAATCGAAGAACAGAAAAAAGCAGTCCGGGCCGGATATGATATGGATATTATCCCATCGGATCTGAACACGTATGGCGGAGAAGCGAAAAGGCTTCTGGAAGACCTGCAGTCACGAAATGAGCGTATGTTCCTTGTAACAGCGCTCTTTTTAAATACCACAAAGACAAAGCAGGCACTGGATAATGCCATCTTCCAGACTGCCGGTATCGCCCAGAAATATAACTGTGTACTGAAACGTCTGGATTATCAGCAGGAAGAAGGACTTATGAGTAGTGTTCCGTTGGGAGTAAATCATATCCCGATCAAGCGGGCTCTTACGACTACCAGCACAGCAATCTTTGTTCCATTTACGACACAGGAACTATTTATGGCGGGAGAATCCTTATATTACGGATTGAATGCCCTTAGTAACAACATGATTATGGTGGATCGTAAAAAGCTGAAAAACCCGAATGGATTGATCCTTGGTACACCTGGATCCGGTAAATCCTTTGCAGCAAAAAGAGAGATCACCAATGCGTTCTTTGTTACGAAGGATGACATTATCATCGGAGATCCGGAGGGCGAGTATTACCCGCTGGTCCATGCACTTGGCGGACAGGTAGTACACATCTCACCAACCAGTAAGGATTATATCAATCCGATGGATATCAATATGGATTATTCCGATGATGACAATCCACTTGGTGTAAAATCCGATTTTGTCCTGTCCTTATGTGAGCTGATCATGGGAAGCAGGGATGGTATTGAAGCAGAGGAAAAATCAGTGATCGACCGTTGTCTTCCACTGGTGTATCAGAAGTACTTTGCAGATCCAAAACCGGAAAATATGCCGGTCCTTGGTGACCTGTATGATTGCCTCAGAAAGCAGAAAGAACCCCAGGCCCAGAGAATTGCAACAGCACTGGAAATCTATGTAAATGGATCACTGAAAGTATTCAACCATAGAACCAATGTGGAACTGAATAACCGTATTGTCTGCTTTGATATTAAGGAACTTGGAAAGCAGCTGAAGAAAATCGGAATGCTCATCGTCCAGGATCAGGTATGGAACAGAGTTACGATCAACCGTGGCATCAAATCTACCAGGTACTATATCGATGAATTCCACCTTCTGCTCAAAGAAGAACAGACAGCAGCTTACTCCGTAGAAATCTGGAAGAGATTCAGAAAATGGGGAGGCGTACCGACTGGTATCACACAGAATATCAAAGATCTTCTTGCCAGCAGGGAAATTGAAAATATCTTTGAGAACAGTGATTTTATCCTGATGCTGAACCAGGCGGCAGGTGACAGACAGATCCTCGCAAAACAGCTGAATATTTCCCCATATCAGTTGTCTTATGTGACGAATTCCGGGGAAGGAGAAGGACTTCTTTTCTATGGAACAACAATTATTCCATTTAAGGACAAGTTCGATAAGACCTTGAAGCTGTACAGTTTGATGACTACAAAACCGGAAGAAGTTGAAAAACGAGAGAAAGAAATGGAGGCGGAAAAACATGAAGGAAATCGATAAGATCCGAATCAGGCAGTGGAACCAGGATAATCCTTACATTCAGATGAAAAATCTGGAAAATGCGCAGCCTGGATACCGTGTTCATACAGTCAATGATGAACATCATCTGTATGAGCTTCCGCTGGAAACACAGAACATTATCCTTGACTGGGTATTCTGGAATTTCTATCCGGCACAAAAGATCTACCCACATCTTACTAGTGATGATCTGAAAGAAGTTTTGTATAAACGTACCCAGATCCATCTGCACAACAATCAGTTCAAGGAGGCTATGCTGATCAATGGTTTCTGGCCGAGAGATCCGAGTGAATTGAACTGGGTATTTCATATCCAGGCGAGCTCTCCGGCAATCAGGATACAGGCAGATGGTTATCCTGGTATCCCGATTATTGGACGCCAGGAACTGAATGAGTACAGAAAGAAAAGTTGTGCCTGGAGGTGATGACCTATAGCTGGAAAAGAATTTAAAGGCAAAGATAAAAAGGTCGCAAAGATGACCAGGGATGGTCTGACAGAAGAAAATCTCCGTGATGGTAGCATAAAAGATATCAGTCACAGGAGCCGGGGGCGACCGGAAACTAAGGAAGAATTTGTTCCTGAACGGGAACGAAAAAAGGCTGAAAATGAAGATACAAAATCGGGAAAAGGAAAACGACTGCAGATGGAGAAAGTCCGTAAATCTTCTGTCCGGCAGGAAGCTGTTGAGGATACAGTTGAAGTTACACCGGAAGAAAAAGTATCCGGATATCGAAAGAAACTGCATCGTTATGAAAAAATCCCGGATGATGATAATAATCTGAACAGCCAAAAGAAATCCATTCGGAAGAAACAGTTGCAAAAACAGATGACCAAAGAACAGGCAAAAGCTGGAAGATTATCTTTTGATGATGAAGGAAATCAGATGGTGAAAGGTGCTGGCATGAAACCGGGAGGGACAGCCGGGAAATACATTGCTACACAAGCTGTTATATCTGGCATGAAAGCAGTCTCTTCCGAAGAGGAAGAAACAGATGAAAATGCAGGTGTGGAAAGTGCCAGACTTGTAGAGCGTGAAACAGAAGATGCGTTACGTGGTCTGCGTCATGCTCAGATCCGCAGCAAACGGACGGATGTGAAAACCCATCGCAGAGGTTATCGTGAGGCTACCGTAGAAAAGAAACTGAAATTTGGTTCTGCAGAAAGTATGGAAGGAGTCAAGAATGCAGAAACGGTAAAGAAAGCCGAACAAAAGAGACATTTCTATAACCGCTTCTTCCAGAAAAAACGATATAAGGATGCTTACCGAGCAACCAGAGCCGGAAAATCCGCTGGCAGTCTGGGTGGAGCAACAACCATTTCCGGTGTCGAGAACATGACGGTAAAAGCAAAGATCGCCTTGAAAGAGATCATAAAGCGTAATTGTGCCATGTTCGCAGGCATCGGTATTTTTGCGCTTCTTTTTCTTGTCATAGCGGTATCTCTGGGGAGCTGCAGTGCTTCTATCGAGGGTGCTGGATCTGTGATCGGTATTACAACGTATCCAAGTTCAGACGAGGATATTTATGCTGCCGAAAACAGATATGCTGCTTTGGAAAGTGCCTTGAATCAGCAGATCAATGAGATGGAACGAAGACATCCAAATTATGACGAGTATCAGTACAACATTGCTGAGATTGGTCATAATCCATACCATCTTATCTCGTATCTTACCGCAAAATATGGGGACTGGACGTACTCAGATGTTGAAAATGAACTGCAAGCTCTTTTTGAAGCACAATATCATCTGAATACTGAAGGTCGAACAGAAACGGTGACAGAAACCAGAAATGTTCGAGTCGGAGAATCATTGGGACAGGTAGTGACCAGTGGATATTGTAACTGTCGAATCTGTTGTGGTGTATGGTCCGGAGGACCAACTGCTAGTGGTGCATATCCAACTGCAAACCATACCATTGCTGTAGATGCTTCCAATCCATTTGTGCCGATTGGCACTAAGGTAGTAATGAATGGTGTGGAATACACAGTTGAGGATACCGGAGCCTTTGCACGATATGGTGTGCAGTTTGACGTTTACTATGATAACCATGCTGCCGCTTCTGCTCATGGACATCAGACCTGGGAAGCCTATATCGCAGATGACAATGGCAGTCAGGAAGTAACGGTTACCAGTACAAGCACTAAGAAGATTCTATATGTGACACTGACAAATGGAAGCTTTGATGCTTTGGCAAGAGCCAATCTGAATGCGGAGCAGCTGATCATCTATAATGCATTAAATACGACCTATGGAAACAGAAATTATCTGTGGGATGTAAACAATGTAACCAGTGGATCAGGCGGTAATGGAATGAGCTATGAGATTCCACCGGAAGCACTGCAGGATGAAGAATTTGCCCGGATGATCCGGGAAGCAGAAAAATATCTGGGAGTACCTTATGTATGGGGTGGCTACTCTCCGTCCGGATTTGATTGCTCAGGTTTCGTATCCTATGTCATTAACCACTGTGGTAATGGATGGAACTATGGACGATTGACCGCGGATGGATTAAGAGGCGTATGTACTTATGTATCACCGGAAGAAGCAAAACCAGGAGATCTGATCTTCTTTCAGGGAACGTATAACACATCTGGTGCAAGCCATGTGGGTATCTATGTCGGTAACAATATGATGATCCATTGTGGGGATCCGATCCATTACTCAAATATCAGCACATCCTACTGGCAGCAACACTTCATGTGCTTTGGAAGACTGCCATAAAGGGGTGAACGAAGGGAGGTGAAAGTTTGAATAAAAAGATTAAAAAATATCTGGATGAGATTGCCAAGACAGAGAAAAAGATTGCGGATCTGCAGCAATATCTTAGGGGTGTCCAGGCTGCATTAAAGCAGGAAGAGGACAATGAGATGATCAGGTGCATCCGTGGTATGAAGATGGATAATGATCAGTTATATGATCTTTTGGATGGTATCCAGAGTGGAAAAGTTAAATTTCAGGTAAGCAGGGAGTCTGACGATGAAGGTTCAGGCTCCTTTGTATTCACAGAAGAAAATAAGGAGGAATATCAGAATGGTGAAATGGAAGAAAATGAATAAGAAAATGGCAGGACTGCTGTTGGGAGTCATGATGCTTTTTACAGCATCAACCACAGCATTTGCCTATGTGGATGAATCGGCAGAGGCATCCAAAGTAGAGACAACTCAGACGGAACAGTCAACAGACAAAGAAGAGAAAAAGGACGAGGCGACAAACACAAACGAGGTGCTGCCAGAAGATGGAACAGACCAGGGAACTGCATTTACGACACCTGGAAATGGCGAAGTTAAGGATGACATTACCGATGATTCCACAAAGGAATTTCTTACGGTTACAACGAAGAATAATAATACTTTCTATATCGTGATCGACCGCAGTGCCACATCCCAGAATGTCTATATGTTATCCCAGATTGATGAAAATGATCTGTCAGAGTTTCTGGATAAAGACAGCACTGCTACTGTCGTAACACCACAGCCAGATACATCAAAGGTTGTGCTGGATGAAACAAATAATGAGGATGTAGACAAGGAAGCTACCGTTGATCCGGAGAAAACAGCATCTACCAAAACCAATATGGGTGCAATGGCAACAATCCTGATCCTGGCTCTCGGCGGTGTAGCAGCATACTACTACTTCAAAGAAAGAGGAAGACGAGGATGATCAGCCGGAAGGGTTGGAAACAGGTGGACTGGAAGAAGTTCCGGATGAGGAAGAGTCTGAAGACGAAGATTTTGAAGAAAATGAAAAATAAATATACTTTTTTAGCGGAGGGGGCTGTAAAACATGCTCTCTCCGTTTCGTTATATGAAGGAGGTAATACATCATGTATTTAGTAATTGCAGAAAAACCAAGTGTATCAAGAGCAATCGCAGAAGTGATTGGAGCCCAGGAACGAGAAGACGGATATTTACAAGGAACCGACTGTATGGTCAGCTGGTGCTTCGGACATCTGGCCGAATATGTTTCACCGGATGCTTACGATGAGAAATTTAACCAGTGGAGATATGAAGATCTCCCGATCATCCCGAAAGACTGGAAAGTTACAGTCTCAGAAGATAAGAAAGATCAGTTCTATATCTTAAAAAGACTGCTCAACAGTCCGGAAATTGAATACGTCGTAAATGCCTGTGATGCCGGACGTGAAGGAGAATTAATCTTCAAACATGTCTATGACTTATCCGGAAGTAAAAAGCCGGTGAAACGATTATGGATCAGTTCTCTGGAAGATTCCGCAATCCTTGATGGAATGCAGCATCTGAGATCCGCAGAGGAATACCGACATCTGGCCGAAGCTGCTGTATGCCGTTCTCAGGCTGACTGGCTGGTAGGAATGAATGCAACCAGAGCTTACACCACAAAGTACTTCAAAAAGCTGACCGTTGGAAGGGTTCAGACACCGACACTTGCCATGTTGGTGGAACGTGCCGGACAGATCAGCAATTTCCAGAAAGAAAAGTATTTCAATGTAGAACTGGATTGTGACGGAATTCCGGCAGTAAAGCCAAAGATCTTTGATCCGGATGAGGCGGAACAGTTAAGAAGCAGATGCCATGGAAATGAAGCTATTGTCACTTCAGTAAAAGAAACGGAAAAGAAAGTAAAAGCACCAAAGCTTTATGACCTGACCACACTGCAAAGAGAAGCAAACCGTATCTATGGAATGACAGCCAAACAGACACTGGATACCGCTCAGAGCCTGTACGAAAAGAAACTGATCACTTATCCAAGAACAGACAGCCAGTATCTGACAGAAGATATGGAACAGACCGCAAGAAATGTGGTTCGTCAGATTTATGAGAAATATCAGCTGACAGGTCCGTTTGATCAGCCGGAGCAGCCAGATGTGAAGAAAGTCATGAATAACAGCAAAGTGACAGATCACCATGCAATCATCCCAACGATGGAGCTTGCATCCAGCCATCTGGATGAACTGAAATCCTGGGAAGAAAAGATTCTCTTCCTGATCGCAGTCCATACGGTCATGGCAATGAGTAAGGCTCACATTTACCAGGAAACAGAGATTGAAGTGGAATGCCAGGGAGAAATCTTCAAAGCAAAAGGAAAGATTGTTCTGCAGGATGGATGGAAACTCTTTGAAAACTGCTTCAAGAATAAGGACCGCATGGCAATCGTAGATCCGGATCAGGAAATGAAAGAGAGGATGCCGAAAGTAACCCAGGGACAGACTTTCTATGCTGTAGCTGCAGAAAAGACAGAACATTTTACATCGCCACCAAAACCATACAGCGAAGATACTCTCCTTGCGGCAATGGAAACAGCTGGAAATAAGGAATTCGATGAAGATACGGAAAAGAAAGGATTAGGAACTCCGGCAACAAGAGCCGGTATCATCGAGAAACTGATCTATTCCCAATATGCCACCCGAAAAGGAAAACAGATTCTTCCAACAGATGATGGAAAAGTCCTTGTGGAGATCCTGCCAGACTTCCTGAAATCTGCAAGTATGACTGCAGAATGGGAAAACCAGTTGCTTTTGATGGAGCATGGAGAGATTGCACCGGAACAGTTTATGACCGGGATCAAAAACATGCTGACCATGATGCTGAATGGATGCGATGCGATTTCCGAAGAAGAAACAAGAAGATTTCAGACCAGAGAAAGCATTGGAACCTGTCCGGTATGTGGAAGCCTGGTATATGAAAGTAAAACCAACTTCTATTGCAGCAACCATGATTGTCACTTTGCTCTCTGGAAAGACAACCGCTATCTGCAGAGCATGGAAAAAACCATGGATAAAAAGATGGCTGCAGAACTTCTGAAAAACGGAAGTGTGCATGTAAAAGACCTGTATTCCAGAAAGAAAAATATGTACTTTGAGGCAGATCTCCATATGGATACAGATGAAACCGGAAAGGTGAATTTTTCTTTATCCTTTCCCAAAAAGAAACCAAAAAACAAAAGCAAAAAGAAATAAGAAAACAGATTAGAGGAGGAAACGAAGAATGAATTTTAATGAATTTGTAAATGAAGTAAAGGACAATATCAGACTCTTTTTACCGAAGGATTATGAGAATGCAGAAGTATCAACGATGGAGTGTCAGAAACTGAATCGTGCCTATACGGGACTGATGGTGAGAAAAGAAGGTGAGATGCTTACCCCGACGATCAATCTTAATCAGCTGTATGAAGCATATAAAGCACAGCCTGGCGTAACAATGGAAACTGTATGCAGAAAGATTGCAGATATAGTTATTGAGGCACCGATACAGGTTGATCTGAAATCCATTTTAAATTATGAAGACGTGAAGGACAAGCTGTTTATCCGTGTATCATCAGCCGAAGCAAATAAGGAAGTACTCGAAAATGCTCCACATCAGCTGAAGGAAGACCTCGCAATTACCTATCATGTGGCAGTAGGCAAGGATCAGGATGGATTAAGTTCCATGTTTATCAAGAATGATCTGCTTGAACAGTATGGAATCTCTGCAGAACAGCTTCATGAAGATGCAATGAAAAGTTCACCGCATGTCATGATCCCGGAGGTATCAAGTATAGGTGCATTGATAGATGAAATGTACCAGAAAAATATTCTCATGCTGACACCGGATGAACGTGAAATGCTGCAGGAAACATTGCAGGAATCAAGCGAGATGCCGACATTCTTTGTTGTTACGAATACAGACAGAATTGATGGAGCCGGTGTGATCTTTTATCCGGAATTCATGGATAGCATGGGGGAACTTCTTGGAAATGATTTCTTCATTTTGCCATCATCCATCCATGAAATGCTGGTCTTGCCAGATGACGGGCAAGTGGATGCAGAAATGTTAAGAGATATGGTAAAAGAAGTCAATGCCACTCAGGTAGCCCCTGCAGAACGCCTTACCAATGATGTATATCACTTTGATATAAAGGATCATGTCTTTGAAAAAGCTGACAGATTCACAGAACGTCAGAAAGGAAAAGAAGCACAGGCTGCAAAAACAGAGAAAACAGGAAAAGAACAGCCAGATCAGAAACCGAAAACAAAGAAACATGATATGGAACTTTAATACCAAGCATGAAAACCGTTAAATAAGCAAACGCCCTGCGGCATAAGGAAATGTCGTGGGGCATTTTTGAAAAGGAGAAGATTATGACGAAAGAGAACATTAAAACAAATACAAGCTTAAGATACAGCCAGTATCGAAAAAAATTATTACACACATTTTCGTTTGGGAATTTGAAGAAGCAAATTGAGAAGTTACATGATCAGGAATTTATTATGAATGTGCCGATTGGAGGTGTTGCTGATGGCAGATAAATTAGAGCAGGTAGCAATTCGTATGGTGGAACAGCCACCCCTTTATAGTAAAGAACCAATGAACAATCCGGATGCGGCCATTCGTGTTATGAATGAATTTCTCTCCCAGATGGATCGTGAACTCTTTTGTATCGTTAATTTACAGGCAGATTTAACACCGATCAATATGAATATCGTATCTGTAGGATCGCTGAATGAAGCATTGATTAATCCAAGAGAAATATTTAAGAGTGCAATTCTTTCTAATGCTCATTCAATGATGCTCATTCATAATCATCCGTCCGGAAATCTGACACCGTCTACATCGGATATCCAGACTACGGCAAGAATGCAGGAATTAGGTGAATTGATGGGGATTTCCTTGGTTGATCACATCATTACAGGACGGGATGGAAATTACTATTCCTTTCGAGATAAAGGAGAATTTCCAGATAGCAGGATCCGTTTTTCAACTCGTGTTGAAGACATTGATTTAACTAAAGGAATGGTGACAGAAGCCATCGCACCCTATGAAGAAGTAACAGATACAAAAGAAAAAGATAACGTAAGAGATATTCCAACGGTGCAGACAACAACAATTCCATTACCGGTTCAGGGAAAAGATATGGACAGCATTATGCAGTCACTGGAATCCGGTGTGGAAGAACTTTTTACAAGTAACCGCTATCAGGAATTTCTTAAAACCATGGCAAAGTTTCACAATTATTCCTTTAACAATACAATGCTGATTGCTATGCAACGACCGGATGCCACACTTGTTACCAGCTACAAAAACTGGCAGTCCATGGGTAGACAGGTCATGAAAGGCGAAAAAGGAATTACGATCATCGCACCAGCACCATATAAGAAAATGGAGGAAAAAGAGGTCCTGGATGAAAATCAGCGACCGATCATGGGAACCGATGGAAAACCTAAGACTGAAAAAGTGGAAGTTACGGTTCCACATTTTAAAGCAGTTACCGTCTTTGATATTGCTCAGACATCCGGGGAACCAATCCAGACACTGGCACCGGAATTATTGACTGCAGCTGTGCAGGATTTTGATTCTTTCATGCAGGCTATTCAGAAAATATCCCCAGTGCCGATACGATTCGATGAGATCGATGGCAATGCCAATGGATATTATCACAATGCAGATAAGGAAATCGTGATCAAAAAAGGACTCAGTGAAAGCCAGACCTTAAAGACTGCTATTCATGAAACCGCCCATGCAAAACTGCATGACAGTGAAATCATGGAAAGCCTGGGTGTAGAAAAAGACCGTCTGACAAAAGAGGTCGAGGCTGAATCCGTTGCTTACTGTGTGTGTTCTTCCTTTGGTTTGGATACATCGGATTACAGTTTTCCTTACATTGCAGGTTGGAGCAGCAGCCGGGAAATGAAAGAAATGAAAGCATCTATGGATGTGATCCGCAAGACAGCCGGTGAAATGATTGATCAGCTGACAGAAGAACTGGAAATCATTCTTGAAGAAAAACAGAAAACAGAATTACATGAAAAATACGGCATTCTGGTAGATGCACTGGAAGCAGCCGGATACCGCTATGATTATCGGGAAAGCGAACCGGGACATATTGTACTGGCACCGGATGGGACACATGAAATTGCCGGCTATCTACAGTTTGAATCATGGGGAGATATCCAAAACTGGCTGGAAGACACGATTACAGAAGGGACGGATATTTCGGAGAGAGTTGATCGGACTATGTACCCATTTAAGTATGATTATACCCTAGAGGAAGAAATGTTCAGAGGTAATGGTGACCGCTATGCGATTTATCATGTGGATGAAGACACACCGGGAAAACAACATTTATTTATGAATATGGCAATGGTCAAAGAAGATGGCATTACAATCGATGCAGCAAATTATAAGTGTGTCTATTCTGGCAGATTACATGAAAATGAAAAGCTGGATGATTTGTATGCCGTATTCAACGATAATCCACCGGCAGATTATAAAGCACATTCTATGTCGGTCAGTGATGTTATCATTACAAACCGTGGTGGGGATATGCAGGCATATTACGTGGATCGATTTGGATTTGCAGAACTTCCAGAGTTTGCAGCACAAAGAGAAAAAATACTCGATATTGTCCCGGAAATAGAAAATGTGGATTATGAAAATGATCTTACATGTATCAGCTTTTATGCGGCTGAATGTGCTGAATTTCCTGTAATGGGTGAAGTACATTATGACCTGACATTACCGGAAGCCTTGGAAGCTTATGAGAAAATCCCATCAGAACGTATGCATGGACTGAAATGTGTTGGCTTTGATTTGAAAGACGGAAGTGATTATGAAGGGATGCAGAGCCTGATGATTGAAGGAAAAATACAGAAAGAATTTTTGAATTCGATTCCTGGATTTAGAGAAAACTCTTATGTGCAAAATGCAATCAGTCGTGTGGAAAAGTACTTGGAAGAAAGACATCCAAATGTGGAAAATCCTCTGAAATCCAATAAGAAAGTGGATAACGAAAAAAATATAAGCGAAGAAAAAAACGAGAAGGAGCTGAATATACAGATGAAACCAATACCGAAAAAGAAAAGGGGGGAAATGAGCCTATGAGAAATGTAAACCTGGAAGAAAACGAACTGACTATTACTGCTATCTTCCAGCAGCACACAAAGGAAGAAACAATCCAAACACTGAAAGAAGCTTTGGAAGTTTTGGAACAGGAAGAAAGTGATCCTGAGAATGATGAAATGATTGAGATCATCAATTCTACAGTTGGAAAATTACAGCAGATCGAAGACAAATACTACTATTCTCTGGATCTGAATTATTATCTGAATAACTTGGAGGATGATGCCTATGAAGCTTAATCAATTTGCAGTCTACCGAGTAGATCAGCAGACAGCAGGAAAAGCACTGTGGCATCTGCCATACCAAGAGGCAAGACAGCAGAATGTGTCGATTACTGTCGAAAATTACCGATTAATCTCGATTCATGAAATGCAGGAAAATGAAAAAGTCGCTGACATCTGGAAACGGACGAAAAATCAATGCGAAGTCAGTGACGTGCTCGTATTGAACAAGAATGGAGAAATCAGCTGCTACTATGTAGATGAGAACTATCCACAGTATCTGGCCGGATTTATTCGTATCAACACATCCGGTGCACTGATCACTATGGAAACTGAGAATTATCAGATTGATGGGAAAAAGGGGAACTGGATTGCAACAGACACCGTCATTATTGATGGAAAACAGTTTTATTTGATGGAACATCAGGTATACCGAGATCAGGCCCAGGGTGTTATCCTGGATGCTTATGGAAAAATGGTTGTCGAAGAATGTAAGAAATTCGATGAAAAGACAAAACAAAAGATTCATGATTACATCCAACAGCAGGTACCGCTAAATCCGGTCGAACAGCTAAAACAAGATGGTAAAATCCGTCTGGAACATTACCAGAAATTCTACCAGAACGGCACTTATGAACGAAGCAGAGAATCTGGTACAGAAGCTAACTATGATATGGTGGACGGTCTGGTGAATAATCAGAAGAAGAACCTGGAAAAAATTTCTGATGCACGCAATAACAAACAGACGTCCCGAAATCAACAAAATAATAAACCTAAGAAACGAAGGTCCGTAATCAAACGACTGCATCAGAAACAGATTGCTATTGCTCGCCGGTCCGGAAAGCCGATACCAAAGTACCTGGATCAGGAAATGGAAAGAAAGCGGGGATAGAATATGCGAAGGTTAAAGTGTGAAAAAGAAACGATTATTCTGACTAATGAAGATGATGGATTCTATGATGTGTATACCTTCAATCAGAACTTGCAGAAACGGTTGAGGTCTTTTGCGGAGAAGTATCCGGATGATTGCTGGTTGAAAGGATCTTCGGAGGATGGTAGTGAAACGTATATGATTAAAAAAGGGCGGTTATCATTGAATTTAAGACCACCCTATTCCAAGGATAGAATTCATAAAGCAACCGAACGAATTATTGAAGAACAGAAAGAGCAATCGAAGGATTCATAGAATGCGATTTAAGAGAAAAAAGCCTCATGACCATGAGAAAAAATGAAAGCAAAATACGTTAGCTGATAAAGTGTATAGGCTCAAAAGGGAAAGTGCCCTTTTGGGCCTTTTTAATTTAAAATAGTTCTAAAGAACAAGTTGACAATCTGTAGATTCTGTATGTTTTAAAGATCAATCGTTATACTAATTTTAGACCGAATTATCGTTCTAAAGGAGGTGTCACAATGGATTTAAAGGCGGTTGGTCAGAGAATAAAAGCTGCAAGGGAAGCTAAGAATCTTACACAAGAAGAATTGGCAGCACTGGTAAACTTGAGTCCAACTCATGTAAGTGTTATAGAGAGAGGACTGAAAGTAACAAAACTTGATACTTTTATTGCGATTGCAAATGCATTAGATGTTTCAGCAGATACACTATTGATTGATGTTGTGACACATTCGGTTAGCGGCGTTACGAATGAATTATCTGAAATGATAGAGAAACTACCTAAAGAAAAGCAACAGAGAATTATCAATGCAGTGAGAGCATTGGTGGAATAAATACGTGAATAAGAAGATGGAAGGGCTTATTGCTCTTCTTTTTTATTTGGTTTAACGTGAAAATATGATATAGTAGTTCTAAAGACTTATATATAATTCTAAGGAACTTGATAAAATGAAGAAAAAAAATATAACACTTGTATTTGTTGCTATCGTTTTTTCGATTATTGTTGGAATGATAATTGGGAAAAGCTTATTAAAGCATAAAGAAGGTGAGCCAGATGTAGTTGGCAGTTTTTCTATGAATAGAGATGAGAATCTTACAGTAGTTGCTAACAGAAAAAAAATTTCTGATAAAGAAGCATTTACAAGACTGCTTTTAAAAATGTACAAAGAGAATTCATTTCATTCAATAAAATTTTCTACAGATCATGGATATGCAACCAGCCTTGATATGACCGTATATTCTTGGAAAGAAGATATCGAAAATGGAAAATCCATTATGCAGATAGAATTTAGACCGATTGAATATGGAAAAGATTATGATATTGTTCATAATCCGGATAAATATGTGCTTTTTATCGATGGAACAGAAATAAAATGAAATATATAGATATGCAGATAAAGCGCAGAAAAAGAGGATTGCTCAACACAGGAGGATATTTTCAATTACCCTCAAAATGATAAAAGCGAGGCAGCGGAAAATCCGTTGCCTCATATCAGTATTATGACAATTAATCTAGTTCCGCCCCTAACTCATACCTCCAATACTCCGCCGCCTCATATTCCCTAGGTTCTGAGAGTACCGGTACAGTAAAGAGTTCAACCGGAACACCGAGTGTTGATGCAAAGATTTTCATAAGATCCTCTTTTGGTGTTCGGACATCGCTTTCATACTGAGCAATCCGGACATCAGCACAGCTGTCGGGAAATCCAACAGCCATGCCAAGTTCTTTCTGGGTGAGATGATTTTTCTGTCTTAAGTGTTTTAATTTTCTTCCAAATGTAATCATAGTATTATTCTCCTGTGCTTCCAAAAGCCCCAGTTCCTCGTTCTTCACCGAGATCCAGGACAAAGTCTGCAATCACAACCGGTGTGATCACCAGCTGACCGACGCGTGTGTCTTTATGAATGATCTGAGAAGATGTGCTCACGTTGCTGATAATGGCATGGATCTCACCACGGTAACCGGAGTCAATCGGTGGAAGTTCGCATACCAGTCCTTTTGCTGCCATGCTGCTTCGTGGAAAGACATATCCGGCAAATCCATCGGGGATGATGAGACCAAATCCAAGTGGAATTCTTGCAACCTCACCTGGTTTTAATACGCAATCATAAGGCATGAATACATCAGCACCGGCATCATTTTCATGTGGCCGGAAGGGATAATGATTTGCTTTCAGACCAAAGTCAATCAGTTTAATCTTTATGGCTGCTCACCTCCCTTCTGATGAGCAATGGATAATCTGCTTTTAAGATATCTGACGGTATCCAAAGTTTTGAAATAGGATTCTGGCAGGACATCTGTTTTTCCATACAGCTTCCTCTCTGACAGAATGGACCGGTCAAATCCGGTGCAAAAAGAATCGGGCTTAATTTGTACAATCTCTGCCAGATCTGTAGCATCACAATCCTTGTTTCATCCGTATTTCTTCTGCAGGTTCTCTGACCGATCATATGCTTCCACTGGTAAGGCGTTGCACTGATGATCAGTACGTTTCGAAGTCCCTGAGGTGTGGCATATCCGGCTGAATCATGATCAATGCCTAAGGCACAGAGTTCTGTATAGTGGTCCAGATCTGACTGACAGCTTTTTTTGTAAATATCCTGGATTTCTTTATCTGCTTTCATGATCCCATATGGAATAGCAAATGCAGCGTGACCGGAATAATTGCTGTACTGCAGAGATGCACTCATGTACTTTACTTCGTTCTGATGCCTTGTGATCTGTGCCAGGAAGCGTCTGCTTGCACCAACAACAGCCACGGTAATGACCATGAATTTCTGTACGGTTGGATGTGGAAGCCCCGCAATGTTTTCTACGGTCTTCTGACTGTAGGATTGATGGTAAAGGTCCATCAGATCTGCCATGCTCTGAATCGTATGACCGTGTTGTGTGAGCCTGGCAGCAAAGACCATATTTTGTTCTGCTTCCCGGATTCCATAGCAGTTTAAGATAGCTGTTTCAATGTGATCCATAGGCCTGTTCCTCCTTTACCAGAGCTTTTAAAAGGATCAGATAATTGATGCAGTCTGTGATTTTTTCATCCCACTGTTCCATGTCAAAATGTAACAGAGTGGAATAACACATATCGTAAAGGGATACGACATGTTTCGACATCATGCCGGCCAGTGCTGCTTTTGGATCACAGTACTGTAAAGCGGCAGCAATCTTGAATGCACTGAGGCGGTCAATATTATCACCGGTATATTCTTTCTTTTTATGTGCCAGAATATCGGCACACTTTCTCATCTGAAGTTCAAATACAACATTAAATTCTTCTTGTGTCATGTGATAGTTCCTCCTTTGTTTTGTAATAGTTATCGTTCGAGATCTTTGGTTTTTGATTTCACTGGTTCTGGAATCTGCATCTGAAGAATGGCATCAACATTCTGATCGGCAGTGTCCAGATCTTTTAATTTTTCTTTCAAGCTGCTTATTGCTTCTTCTTCGGAAGCTATCTGCTGTTGCAGTTTTTCTTTTTGTAAAGTCAGGGTTTTTAGGCTTGTCATCTTTCCATCCTGATAAAAGGATCTCAGCCAATCTCTGGCTTCTTCATATTTCTGAATTTCTTTCGCATGTTCTTTCCGGTACTTTCCTTTGTACTTTGCATTTGAAAATTGGGAATAAACTTCCTTGTTTGCATAGTACTGTCCGGTGTAGCGGATCTGATCATTGAGAGTCCTTAGATTGGACCGATGCTGAGCAAACTGTGTCTGCATTTCTTTCAATTCCTGCTTTGATGCAAGCAGTGTGTTTTTCAAATCTGACTGCGTATCAAATCCATGTTCCTGCACATAGATAATGGTATTTGCCATTTGCTGCAGATTAGAAAGTTTTACCCGATGAGCATAAGCCGGGCTCTGCATTGCTTTCACATTTGTCTGGAGATTTACAACCAGGCGAAGGTGAGATCTGACGTAGAGAATGGCCAATGGATCCTTGCGTAAGAAGGTCTGTTCCAGGTGTTCTTTTCCATATCGTGTTCCAAGTGCACGTTCAGAAATCCGCTTCTGTCGATCAGGATGAAGATAGCTGTATCTGCCACGATGCTCAATCACAGAGATCTGAAATAGTTCCAGAAGTTTAGATTGGAATTCATCAAAATTACTGGAAGTGACAGCACATTCATCAATCGCTTGTCGCAAATATTCTTTCTGCGTAAGGAATACGGTGGATGTTGGTTTGAGACCATCTTCGATAATTTTCCGATTGATCTCATCTATTGTTTGCTGGCCGTGTTTCTGTGCCATATACTCTTTCTGAGTGATTTTTCTTTCAGCCGGAGCAAGAAGATCTATCTGGTGAAGTCCTTCCTGTAGGCAACGATCCATGACAGTTTTCTTAAAAGTGTTCATGAATTTATCCGTGGAACGATGCTTGTATCCGGCAACTTCTTCATGTGGTTTATCCATATAAGGCTGCCTTTCCACTGCAGTCTTCCTCATACTGTTGATGACGATGTGAGTATGGATATTTCCGGATTCATTGTGGCCATCGGTGTGAGTAACTACCAGTGCCTGATATCCAGGAAACATCTGCTTTGCAAGTTCCAAACTGATTGCTTGTGCTCTCTCGCCGGTAAGTCCATTTTCTGTAACATCGGCTGGATCGTAGCTGATAATGTAGTGGTGACTTTTGATATCTTCACGTTTCTTATTTTTGTGAAAATGAGCATTTGTCAGTTCGCATTCCTTGTCAAAAGACATCGGATCACAGTTCAGTCCATCCATATAAAACTCTTTTCGCAGGATGCTTCGTCCGGATTCATCTACAATCTTTTTCCCGGTTTTTTCATCATGTTCAAACAGAAGGTAATTGATAGCAGCCGAGTAATTTGCATTTCTGCTTTTAATGTGTTTTACGATTGCCATTCATACCACCTGCCAGTTTCAGTACCTCTTTTCTTAATAGGAATAAGTCCGTGATGCACTGATGAATCTCATTTTCTATAGCACGTGACTGACTGCCACCACTGTTAAAATGCTTGGCAATCTGATTGAGATTCGATCCGATTTTTCCATATTCACTGACCAGTTTTCTGAGATCATTCATGTCTGCAACAACTTCAATCTGATGATGGATTTGCTTTTCCAATAGAAGTTTCCTCAGATATTCTGATCGGCTAACAGATAAACAAGCAGCGCCTTGGTCTAATAAATCCAGTTCGACATCGGTAAGACGTAATCCTATAAAATGTCTGTGATTCAGTTCTTTATCTTTGTTTTCTGTTCTCATATTCCTCCTTTCGCTACGATTATTCCTCCCACTGGGAGTCCACGTATTTCAATATCGGCTGTCCCTTCCGATATTAGAAATAGTGCTGTGAACACCTTTAGGTGGAACCAACAGACAAGTGAAGCGTCTGTTATTGAGAGGGTATGGGGAGATCCCCATCAAGATAAATCCCATAGGATGACAGGATGCCAAATGGCAATACTGTTAAACATGGGTGGATCTTGCTCT
>OGEA01000463.1_pt1 | contig 27597 bp, 19 predicted proteins | sample 1570531 | NCBI WGS metagenome assembly OGEA01 (sample SAMEA2581973, study PRJEB24529) | metagenome | biome: Human gut stool | place: China | collected 2011 | reverse complement strand
GGTAAGCGCGCCAGCCGCAAGTTCGACCCCGAAACGCTCGAGTTCATCATCGACCCCAACACCGGCAAGCCCCTCAAGGACGAAAACGGCAAGGTCGTCATCGATCCTGAGACCGGCAAGCCCAAGAAGGACCCCAAGACGCAGGTCCCCTACACGGTTCTGGACGATATCCACGAGATCGAGGCTCTGCCCGAGACCACCGAGAAGGAGATCGCCTATAAGAACTTCCGCCGCGAGGCCATCAAGCCCTACAAGCAGATGCGCATCCCCCAGCCGGACTTCGTCCTGTGCTGCAACAACATCTGCAACTGCATGACCAAGTGGTACGAGAATATCGCCCGTATGTGCAACATCCCCCTCATCATGGTCGATATCCCCTACAACAACACCGTGGAAGTCAGCGATTCCGCTGTCAAGTACGTCCGCGCCCAGTTCGACAACGCCATCCATGAGCTCGAAAAGCTCACCGGCAAGAAGTTCGACGAGAAGAAGTTCGAGCTTGCCTGCAAGCACGCGAACCGCACCGCGCAGAACTGGCTGAAGGTCTGCGACTTCCTGCAGTACAAGCCCGCCCCGATGAGCGGCTTCGACCTGTTTAACCACATGGCCGACGTCGTCACTGCCCGCGGCAAGGAAGCTGCTGCCGACGCCTTCGAACTCCTGTCTAAGGACCTGCAGAAGAACATTGAGGAAGGCACCTCCACGCTGCCCTTCCCCGAGCAGTACCGCGTCATGTTCGAGGGCATCCCCTGCTGGCCGAAGCTCCCGAACCTCTTTAAGCCCCTCAAGGAGAATGGTATCAACGTCACCGCAGTTGTGTACGCGCCCGCGTTCGGCTTTGTTTACAACAACATGGACGAAATGGCCCGCGCTTACTACAAGGCTCCGAACTCCGTCTGCATCGAGCAGGGCGTTGCCTGGCGTGAGGGTATCTGCCGCGACAATAAGGTCGACGGCGTGCTCGTCCACTACAACCGCTCCTGCAAGCCCTGGTCCGGTTACATGGCTGAAATGCAGCGCCGCTTCACCGCTGACCTCGGCGTGCCCTGCGCCGGTTTCGACGGCGACCAGGCTGACCCGCGCAACTTCAACGAAGCGCAGTACGCGACCCGCGTGCAGGGTCTGGTCGAGGCTATGGAAGCCAACAAGAAAGACTAAGGAGGCGTGCAAAAATGAGTATCGAAGCTATCGTTAATGAATTTTCCGCTGTTGCCGCCAATCCCAAGGGCCAGCTCAAGGCCTATAAGGACGCAGGCAAAAAGTGCATCGGCGTGATGCCTTATTACGCCCCCGAAGAGCTGGTTTACGCCGCCGGTATGATGCCGTTCGGCATGTGGGGCAGCAACGACAAGACCGAGCAGCGCTCCAAGGAATACTGCGCGACCTTCTATAGCACCATCGCAAAGCTCGACATCGAGATGCTGCTCGACGGCACGATGGATCTGCTGGACGGTGTCATTACCCCGACCATCTGCGACACGCTGCGCCCCATGAGCCAGAACATCCGCGTCGCCATGAGTGAGAAGCTGCCGTGCATCTTCCTCGCCCATCCTCAGAACCGCTTTGCCGACTGGGGCAAGCAGTTCTGCCTGGATCAGTACAACAACGTCAAGGCCGGTCTTGAAAAGATCGCCGGTCACGAGATCAAGAGCGAGGACATCGCTGCGGCCATCAAGGTCTACAACAAGTCCCGCGCTGCCCGCCGTGAGTTCGTCAAGCTCGCAAGCGACCACTGCGACGTTATCGACCCGATCATGCGCTCGGCCGTCTTAAAGGCTGCCTGGTTCATGGATAAGGCCGAGTACACCGAGAAGCTCGAGGCTCTCAACGCCGAGATCGCCGCGCTGCCCGAGGCCAAGTGGAACGGCGTGAAGGGCGTCACCTCCGGCATCATCTGCGACAACCCGACGCTGCTCAAGATCTTCAAGGACAACAACGTCGCCATCGCGGCGGACGATGTCGCCCACGAGTCCCGTGCCTTCCGCACCGACGCGAGCGAAGAGGGCGACCCGATGATGGCGCTCGTCGATCAGTTCACCAACATCGACTACGACGTCCTGCTCTACGATCCGCAGTCCAACCAGAACCGCCGCGGCGAGTTCGTGGCCAACATGGTCAAGGAGTCCGGCGCGCAGGGCCTCGTGCTCTTCATGCAGCAGTTCTGCGATCCCGAGGAGATGGAGTTCCCGTACCTCAAGAAGGCGCTCGACGCCGCTGGGATCCCCTTCATCAAGCTCGGCATCGACCAGCAGATGCGCGACTTCGGCCAGGCGGCGACCGCCATTCAGGCGTTTGCCGACGTGCTCTCCGTGCAGTAAGGAAAGTCTCTTTTCCCTCCTGCCGTGCAAGGCAGGAGGGAAAAGCCGTTAAAAACGCGCAAAAAGTGCATACGCGCTTGCAAATTGAGCAATCGCTTTGCTATAATCCAAATTGAAAGGTAAAAGGAAGAAATGGAATACAGCAGCCTGTTCGTTACCCTGATGGGTATTGGCACGGTGTTCTTTGGCCTGATCTGCATCATTTTCCTCACCATGGCAATGGGTGCAATTCTCAAGGGCAAGGAAAAAACGCCTGCCGTTGCTGCCGCTGCTCCTGCTGCCGCTCCCGCGCCGGTCCCCGCGCCGCAGGGCATGCAGCCTGAGATCGTGGCCGCGATCACTGCCGCTCTCTCGGAAGAGGTCGGTATCTCGTCCCGCAGCATGAACATCGTGAACATCAAAAAAATCTAATTTAATTTTTAGGAGAGAACAAACATGATCAAGCAGTACAATGTCACCGTTAACGGTACCACCTACGAAGTCACCGTCGAGTCCGCCGCCGGCGGCAGCCGTATGGCTTCCGCTCCCGTCTCCCGCGCTGCCGCTGCTCCCGTTGCCCGCGCTGCCGCTCCCGCTCCCGCTGCTGCTCCCGCGCCTGCCGCTGCTCCCGCTGCCGCTCCCAAGGCTGCCGCTCCCGCCGGCGCCGGCACTGTCTCCAGCCCCATGCCCGGCACCATCCTCGATGTGAAGGTCGCCGCTGGTCAGGCCGTCAAGGAAGGCGATCTGCTGTTCATCCTCGAGGCCATGAAGATGGAGAACGAGATCTTCGCTCCCTGCGCCGGCACCGTTTCCTCCGTTGCAGTTTCCAAGGGCGCTGCTGTCAACCCCGGCGACGTTCTGTGCGTCATCGGCTAAGTTAGGCACCTCTTGCTCAATAAACTGTGAAAGGAATCTAAACATAAATGCCTGCTATTATCAATTTCATGCAGCAGACCGGCTTCTATATGTTCGGTCAGGAGGGCAACTGGAAATGCCTCATTATGATCGCCGTTTCCTTTGTCCTGCTGTATCTGGCCATCGTGAAGGGCTTTGAGCCGCTGCTGCTCCTGCCCATCGCGTTCGGTATGCTGTGCACCAACCTTCCCGGTGCGGACATGTTCCACGAGATCCTGTTCGCCGGAGGACATGTCCATTGGGACCTCTTCGGAGGAGCGCCCATCACGCAGGAATTCCTGACAGAGATGTCGGAGGCCGGCGTAGCCGATGCGGTGCTTGCCCCGTGGGCGGTCGGCAGCACCGTTAGCCTCGGCCTGCTCGACGTTCTGTACCTCGGCGTTAAGCTCGGCATCTACCCCTGCCTGATCTTCATGGGCGTCGGCACGATGACCGACTTCGGTCCCCTGATCGCGAACCCCAAGTCCCTGCTGCTCGGCGCTGCCGCTCAGCTCGGTATCTTCATGACCTATGTTGGTACCCAGTTCATGGGCTTCACTTACCAGCAGTCCGCCTCCATCGGTATCATCGGCGGCGCTGACGGCCCGACCGCGATCTTCGTCACCTCCCGTCTGGCTCCCGAGCTGCTCGGTCCTATCGCCGTTGCCGCTTATTCCTACATGGCCCTCGTCCCGGTCATTCAGCCCCCCATCATGAAGGCTCTGACCACCAAGGAAGAGCGCCGCATTGTCATGCGCCCGCTGCGTCAGGTCAGCAAGCGCGAGAAGATCATCTTCCCCATCATGATCACCGTGTTCGTGGCGCTGCTCGTTCCCTCTGCCGCGCCTCTGATCGCGTGCCTGATGCTCGGCAACCTGTTCAAGGAGTCCGGCGTTGTGGACCGTCTGCAGAAGACCGCCGGTAACGAGCTGATGAACATCGTCACCATCTTCCTCGGCTTCACCGTCGGTGCTACGGCCACCGCCACCACCTTCCTTTCCGTTCAGACCCTTGAGATCATGGCAATGGGTATCGTCGCGTTCGGTTTCGGTACCGCGGGCGGCGTGCTGCTGGCCAAGCTCATGAACCTGTTCCTGAAGGAAAAGATCAACCCGCTGATCGGTTCCGCAGGCGTTTCCGCTGTGCCTATGGCCGCTCGCGTTTCCCAGAAGGTTGGCCAGAGCGAGAATCCCTCTAACTTCCTGCTGATGCACGCAATGGGCCCCAACGTGGCCGGTGTTATCGGTTCCGCCGTCGCTGCTGGTATCCTCATCAACATCTTCGGCTAAGCATTTCCTGAGATCTCCGCTCCATCGTGGTATTGACTGCGGTGGGGTGGTTTTTGTTTGCATTGTTTTTATGTACAACTTTTTTGAAATGTGATATACTATATTTTAAGTGATATATCCAGAAATGATTGAAAAGAACAGGTGAAACAATGGCAACAGATCTCGCACAACAATTCTGCGCTTTGCGTGATACGTATATTGAAAAGCAGTTCGGACGCCTGAACGATATGCAGCGGGAGGCGGTGTTCGCTACCAACGGCCCTCTGCTCATCCTCGCGGGTGCAGGCAGCGGAAAGACCACCGTGCTGGTCAACCGCATCGCTAACCTCATCCGCTTCGGCTCGGCCCACGGCTCCAGGTGGACGCCCCGGGAGGTGACGGAGGACGATGTGAAAGTCCTGCGCACTGCCATCATGACCGGCACCGATGCCCCGTCGTGGCTGGACGGGATGCTGCGGAAGGACGCCGTCCGGAGCTGGAACGTCATGGCCATCACCTTTACCAACAAGGCCGCCGGTGAGCTGAAAGAGCGCCTGCGCCGGATGCTGGGCGGGGAAGAGGGCGACGAGGTGTTCGCCTCCACCTTCCACTCGGCCTGCGTCCGCATTCTCCGCCGCTGGGCCGAGGAGATCGGCTACCCCCGCAGCTTTACCATCTATGATACCGATGACTCCCAGCGCGTGATGAAGGCGGTCTATAAGGAACTGAGCATCGACGATAAGTTCTTCCCGATCAAGAGCGCCATCAACCAGATGAGCCGCTGGAAGGATCAGCTGGTCAGCCCGGAGGAGGCGCTGCGCACCCCGGCCCGGGACACCAAGGGAGCCATTGCCGCCAAAGTCTACGCCGCCTACGAGAAAAAGCTCAGGGAGGCAGGAGCCTTCGACTTCGACGACCTGATCTACCAGACCGTGCAGCTGCTGGCGGAGCACGAGGATGTGCGGGAGTTCTACCAGAACAAGTACCGCTACCTGCTGGTGGACGAGTATCAGGATACCAGCGTGGCCCAGTTCCGGCTGGTCAGCCTGCTCACCGGCCCGGAAAAGAATATCTGCGTTGTCGGTGACGATGACCAGAGCATCTACCGTTTCCGCGGTGCCACCATTGAGAACATTCTGAACTTTGAGCGCATCTTCCCCGGTACCAAGACCATCCGTCTGGAGCAGAATTACCGCTCCACCTCCAACATCCTGAATGCTGCCAACTGCGTCATCCAGCACAACACCGAGCGCAAGGGCAAGACCCTGTGGACCCGGAACGACGAGGGCGACAAGGTGCAGGTCTATACTGCCGAGAATGAGCAGGACGAAGCCATGCACATTGCGGATGTCATCGGTGAGCACCTGAAAGAGGGCGGGCATCTGGCGGACCATGCGGTGCTCTACCGCATGAATGCCCAGTCGGCCCCCATCGAAAGCTACTTTACCCGCGCGGGCATTCCCCATAAGATCGTGGGCGGCCAGCGCTTCAATGACCGCAAAGAGGTCAAGGACATCCACTCCTATATGTCCATTGTGGCGAACGCCCGGGATGATGTGCGCCTGCGCCGCATCATCAACGAGCCTGCCCGGAAGATCGGCAATACCACTGTTGATGTGATCGCTGACCTTGCCGCCCAGCAGGGGATCAGTATGCTGGAAGTCATCTCCCACGCGGATGCATACGCCAAACTCAGCCGTGCCATCATGCCGCTGCTGAAATTCTGGCAGATTTACGAAAAACTGCAGGAATCGCTGGAAACCAGGACACTGGACGAATTTGCCCAGGATGTCATTGAGGTGACCGGCTACAAGGCCATGCTGGAAGCCGATGCGGCCAAGGGCCACGAGGATGCGGCAGACCGCCTGCAGAACCTGGGCCAGCTGGTCAACAACGTCAAAAACTACTGCGACCAGCACGGCGAGGATGCTTCACTGGAAGGCTACCTGGAGGATATCGCCCTCATCAGCGACATTGACAGCTACAACGAGAGCGCTGACCAGGTGGTCCTGATGACCATCCACTCTGCAAAGGGTCTGGAATTCCCCTATGTGTTCCTCATTGGCATGGAGGAGGGGGTGTTCCCCAGCGAGATGAGCAAATACTCCGAGGCAGATCTGGAGGAAGAGCGCCGTCTGGCCTATGTCGGCATCACCCGCGCCAAGAAGGAGCTGTATATCTCCAACAGCGTCTCCCGGATGCTCTACGGCCGCACCCAGCGCAACGAACCCAGCCGCTTTCTGCGCGAGATCGAGCCTGAGTATATAGAAGAGACCCGCAGCCCGGCGTTGGAACGACGTTCTTCCATGGGCTGGGGTTCCAGTTACAGTGATACCGTTCCCGGCGGGGCCTCGGGCTACTCCGGCGCGTCCGGCTGGGGCCGCAATTCCAGCAGCTTCGGCGGCCGCACTGGCGGCAGCTACCTCAACCGTGAATACAATGCCTCTGAGCGCGGCGGCTTCGGCTCCGGTTATGCAGGCCGTGGCAGCAGTGCTTCCGGGTTTGGCAGCGGAAGCAGCGCCCCGCGCACGTCCGGCTCCTCCGGTTTTGGTGTGGGCTATGGCCGCCCCGCGGCCCCCAAGGCAGCGTCCAAACCCGTGAGCTTTCCGGGGAGCCCGGCAGCTTCCCGCCCGGCATCCACCGGCCCAAAGCATTACGAGGTTGGCGACATTGTGGAGCACAAGGTCTTTGGCCGGGGCAGGGTGCTGGCGGTCAAGGCCGCTGCAGGAGACCAGATCGTGGAGATCAACTTTGAAAAGGTCGGCGTGAAGAAAACCATGGCAAATTTTGCGCCGCTGACGAAAATTACGGAGGAATGAGAAAACTATGATGACCGTTCGATTGATCGCACATACCCCGGAACCGGAAAAGGTGGTGGCGGCAGCGGCCAAGCTCTGCTACTCCGATGCCCATATCACCGACCTGCTGGACGGCCTGACCGAGGAGAAAACGGCCAAGTTCCTGACCATGCTCAGCGACCTGGGCCATGCCAGCCCCATTGAACATGCCAGCTTCACCTTTGGCATTGAGGGTGTGAGCCGCACCCTGCTGGCCCAGATCACCCGGCACCGTATCGCATCCTTCAGTGTCCAGAGCCAGCGGTATGTCCGGCTGGACGACTTCCACTATGTCATCCCGCCGGAGATCGAGGCCATCCCTGAGGCAAAGGCAGCCTTTCTTGAGAGCATGGATGAGGATGCGAAGCGCTACCTGGACCTTGCAAAAAAGCTGGAGGACGGCCACACTGCCCGCCTGATGGCAGAGGGGATGCCCGAAAAGCAGGCCCGCGCCAAGGCCTCCAAACAGGCCAATGAGGATGCCCGTTTTGTGCTGCCCAACGCCTGCGAGACGAAGATGGTCGTGACCATGAACGCCCGCAGTTTGCAGAATTTCTTCCATCTGCGCTGCTGCTCCCGTGCCCAGTGGGAGATCCGTCAGCTGGCTGAGGAAATGTTCCGGCTGGTCTACCCGGTGGCACCCCATATCTTTGCCAAGGCCGGCCCGGCCTGTGTCAGCGGCCCCTGCCCCGAGGGCAAGATGTGCTGCGGCAGAACTGCCGAAGTCCGCGCAAAGTATGAGGCCATCAAGCAGGAGGCTGGTGTATGAGCAAAGGCAAGTTGATCGTTCTGGAAGGGCTGGACGGCAGCGGCAAGGGCACGCAGGCCAAGCTGCTTGCAAAGCACCTGACGGTGACGGATCATCTGGTAAGAGAGATCACCTTCCCGGATTATGACAGTGATTCCAGTGCGCTGGTCAAGATGTATCTGGCCGGGCAGTTCGGCGACAAGCCTGACGATGTCAACGCCTACGCGGCATCCAGCTTTTATGCTGTGGACCGCTATGCGGGGTATAAGTCGGACTGGGGCAAGTTCTACGAGGAAGGCGGCATCCTGATCGCTGACCGCTACACCACCTCCAATGCTGTGCATCAGTGCTCGAAGCTTCCGCCGGAGCAGTGGGACACATTCCTGCAGTGGCTCTTTGACTATGAATACCACCTGCTGGGCCTGCCTGCACCGGATAAGGTGATCTATCTGCAGGTTGACCCGGCGGTAAGCCAGCGGCTGATGACTGCCCGCTACCATGGCGACGAGACCAGGAAGGATGTCCATGAAAAGGACACCGAATATCTGGCCCGCAGCCGCCGGGCGGCAGAATACTGCGCCGCTCACCTCGGCTGGGACACCGTCCACTGCACGGCAGGGGAGAAGATGCGAAGCATTGAGGATATTCAGGGAGAGGTCAGAACTCTTGCTCTCGCTGTTATTTGAAACAAAAGGAGGCATCCTATATCATGTACCGTTTGATGCAGCCGTCCGATTGGGCGGAGGTGCTGGCCCTGTGGCAGGCCCAGCGCGGCGACACGGAGGAGTTTGTCCGTGGCGCTGTGGAGCGCTTTGCCGGGGTGCAGAATGTCTACGTCGCGGAGGAAAACGACCACATTGAGGCTGTGGCACTGGCTGTGCCGGTGACCCTGCAGGGCCGCCCGGGCAGCTATCTGTTCGGTTTGTGCGGGCAGGGCAGCCTGCTCCTTGCGGGCCTGGTGGATACCCTGTGCGCCCAGCAAAAACTGCGGGGCGCAGGCTTTGTGGTGGCAGTGCCCACCAGCCCGGAACAATCAACGCTGCTGCAGGATAAAGGCTTCCAGAAAGCCTTTGCCCTGCGCTGCCTGCCCCGGGAGGTGGAGCGCAACCTGTGGAGCCAGGCGGAATTCGATTCCGTGACGGCGAAAAAACTCTGCGAGCTGCGGGCAAAATACTGGCCCGACACCGTTCAGCTGCCGCCGGAGCAGATGGGGGAAGTTCTGCGGGACCTGTATTCCCGTGGCGCGACCATCGTATCCAGTGAGCAGGGCTACGGCATCTATTTCCGCAGGGAGGATACCCTTTACTTTGTGGAGATGATGGCGGAAAATGACCGTGCTGCCGAGGTGCTGATGGAAGCCGCTCGGGAGAAAGAGGTCATTGTGGAAAAGGCTGTCATCACGGTGGGAGCTGCCCAGAATCTGTTCCTGGGCGAGGGAACCCGGCAGGAGTATGGCCTCATCCGCTTTGAAGGAGAACCTTTTGATGTTTCGGAGAGCTACATGCGCCTGATGATGGACTGAAAGGAACGTGGATATGGCAGAGAAACACCAGAAAAAGAAAAAAGGCAGTGCGCTGAAGATCCTGTTGGCCGTGCTGTTGCTGCTGGTACTGACAGTCGGTGCAGCAGGTGTGTTTGCGTATAACGAGATCAACGGCAATGGAGGAAAGCCCGGTGCAGAGGTGACCGTCAGCATCCCCCAGGGCAGCGGCGTTGCTGCCATCGCAAAGGAGCTGAAGGAGGCTGGAGTGATCCGTTCAGCCTATTTGTTCCGCTGGTATGTGGGGCACAAGGGTGCCGCCGGAAAACTGCAGTATGGTGATTTTACGCTGCAAACCGGCGGATATTCCTACGATGGCCTGATCACAGAGTTGTCTGCGTATGCCAAGGCGGATTCGGTGCGGCTGACCTTCCCGGAGGGAACCACTGCCATTGCCATTGCCCGGAAAATGGAGGAAGCCGGTCTGTGTACTGCCGAGGAGTTTCTGGAAGAAGCCAACACCGGAGATTTTAGTGAGTACACCTTCTGGCAGTATGTCCCGGACGATGCCCCCGACCGCTTTATGAAGTGTGAGGGCTACCTCTTTCCGGACACCTATGAGTTTTTGACGGACGATACCGTGCATCATTATGTTGCAACGTTCTATGCACACTTCGATAAACAGTTCACAGCTGAGATGTACAGGGAACTGGAAAAGCAGGAGCTGACCCTGCCCGAGGTTATCACCCTGGCCTCTTTTGTGCAGGAGGAAGCGGGCAACGATCAGGATTCCAATGTGGCGCAGGTATTCCGCAACCGTCTGGCCGAGGGATCGCCTTACCCCAAGCTCCAGAGCAACACCTCCAGCTATGTCCAGAGCGATGAGGACAACAACTACCTCTGGAACTGGGTGGCTCCGTATTATGGCGGCTGGGAGGATATCCCCGAGAACATCCGGAATGCCTACGATACCTACACCTGCATCGGCCTGCCCGCCGGGCCCATCTCGAACCCGGGCCTTGCCGCGATCCAGGCTGCTCTGGCACCTCAGTGTGATGAGGAAGTCAGGGACTGCTATTTCTTTGTTACGGACCTTTCCGGCCACTACTATTACGCCAGGACCTATGCTGAACATCAGGCCAACTGCCGGAAAGCGGCTGAAGTCAATCAGAGTTTGAAGAAGTAAGTCCCTCTCAGTCCGCTATGCTGAAAGCTCTCCCAAGGGGCGAGCCAACTGCGGCTCCGGAGTCAGGTTTGCAGAAACCGATCCGATGAGGCGGCATCGCGTCAGCGTTGACAGAGAGGGTGTTAAAAAGAGAGGACGATTTTATGTTACAGATCCCGGAACTGCTGGCCCCGGCAGGCGACTTGGAACGCCTGCGTTATGCCATCAACTATGGAGCAGACGCTGTTTATTGCAGCCTGCCGGAGTTCGGTATGCGGTCGGCTCCTGCCAATTTTACGCCGGAGCAGCTGGCCGAGGGCGTGATCTATGCCCATGCCCGCGGCCGCAAGGTCTATCTGACCATGAACACGCTGCCCACCAATGAGGAAGCTGACCGCCTGCCCGAAGCCATCAAGGCTGCTGCCACCGCCGGTGTGGATGCCTTTATCGTGGCCGATCTGGGCGTGCTGGAAGCCTGTAAGCAGTTCGCCCCGGAGATCGATGTCCACATGTCCACCCAGACCGGCATCACCAACTGGGCCGCTGCGCGTGCCGCTTACAACATGGGTGCAAAGCGTGTGGTGCTTGCTCGTGAGATGAGCCTGCAGGATATCGCCACCCTGCGCGATAAGACCCCGCCGGAGCTGGAGATCGAGGCGTTTGTCCACGGAGCCATGTGCATGAGCATTTCGGGCCGGTGCCTGCTTTCCAATTACATGGCAGGCCGGGATGCAAACCGGGGCCAGTGCGCCCAGCCCTGCCGCTGGAAGTATTACCTGAGCGAGGAGACCCGCCCGGGCCAGCTGTATGAGATCGGCGAAAATGAGAACGGCAGCTATATCCTCAATGCAAACGATCTGTGCACCGCTCCCTTCATCGACCTCATCTGCAAGGCAGGTGTGGACAGCCTGAAGATCGAGGGCCGCGCCAAGACGTTCTACTATGTCGCCAGCGTCACCGCCGCCTACCGCAAGGCTCTGGATCAGTATCTGGCCGACCCGCTCAACGATAACTTCGAGTTGAGCGATGACGTTCTGGCCGAGCTGACCCGTACCAGCCACCGGCACTACTCCCCGGGCTTCTACTTTGGCCGCGAGCAGGCCCGTCAGGCAACCGACAGCGCTACTTATATCCGTGAGTGGGAGTTTGTGGGCACTGTGGAAAGCTGGGAGAATGGTGTTGCCTCCTGCCAGCAGCGTGGCAAATGGAGCCTTGGGGACACGCTGGAGGTGCTCTGCCCGGATGGCCGCAGCATCCCGCTGCACCCGGAGTGGATCAAAAACGAGGCAGGGGAGAGCGTGGAATCCACCCCCCACGCCATGGAAAAGTACACCATCCCCACCCCGGAGCTGCCCCCCATGAGTCTGCTTCGCCGGAAGGTAGAAACTCTTGACAAATGATTCCAGAAGCAGTAAAATAATAAAGTCAAAATGAACGATGTCCTCTGGCTCTAGTGGTCAGAGGACAGTTGAGGGCTCGTAGCTCAGTTGGGATGAGCGTTCGGTTCGCATCCGAAAGGTCGAGGGTTCGACTCCCTTCGAGTCCATACAGCAGAAAACCGCTCTGTCGCAGCAATACGGCAGGGCGGTTTTCTTGTTCGCAGTTCTATGAGACGGTGAAGATTATTCTGGCTGATCTGGAGCCGGTTCAAAGGTGGAAAATTACTGCTCCTCAAACCTTGAAAGTGCTAGAAATCAAGGATTTATGCGGGTTAATGCCGTGATACATTCGCAATGGCTTGAGGGTTGCGTTTGTTACATCGTTTTGGTATAACAACTCACAACCTCCACGTGACTTCCATTGTCCAAACACAAATCCGCGCCATTTTCGATGATAGGCAGTCGGAATTTGATGGACTTGAGCCACTGGCCGTTGGGCTGACGCTCCGGGTAGATCTGAATTTCGGAAATCAGGTGCTCCATCAGCTTTGTGCGTTCGACAGGATTCATCACATTGTAGAGCTTTTCAAAGCAGACGAGAACCTTGTAAATGTTGTCGCCGGTGATTTTGTCTGCTTCGATGGCCTGTTTCTTGGCACGAGCCGTCACAAGCTGATTCTCGGTACCCTCGATTTTATCGTACATCTTGTAGAGCCGTTCGTCAAGGTCGGATTTGCGCATGATGTAGTGCCGGTCATCCGGGTCAAGGGTGTCGATTTCATCCATGAGTTTGGATTTGACGGAGTAATACTGGCGCAGTTGCTTTTCGGCGGCTGCGATTTCCTGTTCAATGGCAGTGGTGTCTACTTTGCTGTTGATCTTTTCCTGCATCATGGCGGCAAACTTTGGATTGCTGACCAGTTTGATGATAACCTCCACCACGGCGTTGTCCAGAACTTCTTCCTGAATTTGCTTGTTGAAATCGCATTTTTGCCCACGCTGCATCTTGCGATGCTTGCAACTGTAATAAGAGAAAGATTTATAGGGTGTGCCATCTTTCTTTCGTTTGGTGCATTTGTTGCTGTACATTCCAGCACCGCAAATGGGGCACTTGATAAGGGCGGATAATAAATGCGCCTGTTCCGTCTTGCTGCGGTTGACTGGTTCGTATCGTTTAGACTGCGCCAACAGCTTGACCTGTGCGGCGTTCCACAATTCTTCTGATACGATGCCCTTGTGCAGGCCGTCCACCAGCAAATAATTCTCCTGTGGAACCTGATGATATTCGTTCCGGGTGCCGTGGATCTTTTCGAGTTTGCGGCGACCAAAGGCGATTTTTCCGCAGTAGACGGGGTTCTTCAGGATGGCACGAATCAATGTTGCACTGAAAAGGGGAGAGGTGCCATTTTGACGAGCAAGTTTCTGAAAGCCGTGGGTCTCCAGATATTTGGAAAGACCATTTGCACCTGTGTCCGTGTTTACATATTGCTCAAAAATCGTGCGAATGGCAGGGGATTCATCCTCATTGATTTGCAGCACACCGTCAACCAAACGATAGCCATAAGGCGCAAAACCGCCGTTCCAGCGACCTTCCCGTGCCTTCTGAATGCGGCCTTCCATGGTTTGGACACGGATGTTCTCACGTTCGATTTCAGCGACAGCGGACAGAACGGAGATCATCAGTTTGCCAGCGTCTTTAGAAGAATCAATGCCGTCCTCCACGCAAATCAGGTTCACACCAAAATCCTGCATTACCTGCAAGGTAGACAGTACATCGGCAGTATTGCGGCCAAACCGGGAGAGCTTGAACACCAGCACATAGGCAACACCATCCTTGCCGGATTTGATGTCATCCATCATCTTGCAAAAGGAAGCACGGCCTTCAATAGATTTTCCCGATTTGCCTGCATCCTCATATTCGCCAACGATCTGGTAATTGTTGAAGTCTGCATAGGCTTTCATGCGAGCTTTCTGTGCATCCAGCGAATAGTCATCGATTTGCATGGTGGTAGATACACGAGTGTAAATATAAACTTTTGTCTTTCCCTGTGACATAAGAAATCCTCACGGCTACCGTTATTTCTTGTCGATTTTCTGCTCTAAGAACTGGATGGAATCCAGGTAGTCTTGTTCCACGTCGCTGAGCGTTTTAGCCTTGTATTTCCGATATTCAGTGGTGGCTTTGTCCACGGCCTGCTTGTGCGTCACAGTGCCGTTTCCGACAAGCAACTGCTCACCGCTCATTGTCAGAATGCGGTCAAGGTGATTGGCCCAATCCTGCATGGTCATGGGCTGTTCGCGCTCTGCCTGACGCTCTGCGAAATCCAGATAACCGGAAACAAGCTGTCCCATGGCGCGAAGCTCTTTCTCGTTCAGATAGTTTTTGGCAATGGTAGCTTCTCGTAAGGTGGGCTGATTTCCTGCAAAAGTAGTCAGACCCATAAATTCCTTTTCGGCATCTGCACGGTTGTAAATGACCTCGGCGGCAGTCTGACCGTGGATGGCATAATGAATTTTATTCTGGACTTTTTTGAAGAACTGGACGGAGATTTCTGCTTTTGGGTCGTAGTCAATGCTGGTTGCATAGATTTCCAGAACCTGACGATAAAACACTTTTTCGGAAGCACGGATGTCACGGATGCGTTCTAACAGCTCTTTGAAATATCCACCGCCGCCCAGATTTTTCAGGCGTTCGTCATCCAGCGCAAATCCCTTGCGCATATATTCCTTCAGGATGCCAGTTGCCCAGATACGGAACTGTGTGCCTCGTTTGGATTTGACACGATAACCAACAGAAATAATGACGTCAAGATTGTAGAATTCGACCTGATAGGTCTTTCCGTCTGCGGCAGTTGTTGCAAATTTTGCAACAACTGAATCTCGTTCAAGCTCACCCTCTGCAAAAATGTTTTTGATGTGACGGGAAATTGTGGATTTGTCACGTTGGAACAACTCAGCCATCTGGTCAATGGAAAGCCAGACAGTGTCACCGTCAAAGGTAGTATCGATTTTGGTCAGTCCATCTTCCGTGGTGTAAATGAGGATGGAATTTTTAGGAGAGTCATCTGGACGATTCATTTTCGTACCTCGTTCAAAATATGGAACATGGTGAGAGAATCTCACCATGTGTTTGGACAGCAATTACAAGAACATTATATCATGCTGCAAGAAGTTCATCAACAGCAATTTGCCCGGTTTCGATTTCTGGGATTAAAATTTCTGCATATTTTTCGATCATATCGGCCAGAAAGCTCGCCAAGGCACTCCATTCATCAAAGTTGGATGTGCAGGCGGAAACAGGAAAGATATCTTTTTCGCTAGCAGGATATTTTTTCAATAGGCGGCTCTATTTCCTTGTAGCTGGACAGTGTGTACCAGCGATTTTATCAAACTTCCTTTCAAACTCATCCAATCAATTCTTTCAGCCGTTCCAGCTTCTCCTGTGCGGTTTCTTTGCGGAAACTTACGCCAATGCATGAAATCGGAACGCACATTTCTAACAGGCGGTCATAGATTCGGGCATGCGCGGTATCCTGCGGATGCCGGATCTCGTCCAGTGTCAGGTTGGTCGTGACGATCAAAGGCTTTCGGCTGCGGTAGCGACTGTCTACAATGTTGTAGATTTGTTCCAGCGCATACTCTGTGCTGCGCTCCATGCCAAAATCATCAATGATGAGAAGTGGATAGCGGCACAACCTGTCTACCACCTCATTCCGCCCGGAAAAGCTGTTGTTCAGCTCGTTCAGGATGTGTGCGAAGTTCGTCATGCGCACAGGCACTTCCTGAGCTATCGGAGCGTTCGCAATACACCCGGCAAGGAAACTCTTGCCTGTGCCGACACCGCCCCAGAACAGAAGCCCAATGTTCTCTGAGCGCATGGTCTGCCACTGCTCTACATAGCGGTGTGCATGGTGCATCTGTGGGCTGCGTCCGTTGTCGTTTGCAAATGTCCAGTCCAGCAGAGCGGAATCAGAAAAGCCGTCTGCTTTCAGCCGCCGCACAAGGTCGAGGTGTTTCTGCGCCTTAATAGCTGCTTCCTGCTGCTCCCGTTCGGCTTTATGGCAGGCACATTCTACCGGATGCTTGTTCTTCCCCATCAGGACAAGACCCTTGGCAAAGAAGGCTTCTTTTGGGGTTCTGCACTTGCCGCAATAGAGCAGGCCATTCTCACCGGGATAGTCCGCTGCATTTTCGGGAATACTGGAAACGGATTGTTCCAGAACTTTTTTGATCGTCTTTATAGGCTTTCTCCTTCCTTGAAGGTGTAGTCCGGGATGCCCGGCGTCGATTTTCGTTCTGTTTTCTGCCGCTTTGCCCAGATACGCAGGGTGGTAGCATGGTCGGCGTACTTCTTACCTGTGGACTGGATATAAGCTGAAAGCTGTTCGATCAGGCTGTCCAGCCCGAAGAAATCGGCTTTGAGTTGCTTATACTCTTTTTCCGTCAGAAAGACATTGTGATATTCTCCAAAGGTTAAAGGGGCGGCTGTTGTTTTTATCAGGTGGCTATCTTTCAGGTTGTTCTTATAACGTTGGTTAGTGGAACACTTTTGTTCCATGGAAGATATCATTTCTGTTCCATCACATGGAGCAGAATCGTTCCATGCAGAGGAACATTTTTGTTCTGTCGGGACTTTTACAAAGATATTGTTGGGAACAGCAATGTGACCTCTCCTGCGCTCGATCAAATCGGCATCTTCCAGTGAACGCAACGCACGTTTAATGCTCATGGTGCTGCATCGTAGAGCATCGCTCAATGATGAAAGAGGGAAAATCACATAGACGAAGCCGCGCTCATCCATCCAGTTGTTCTTTTGAGAAAGAGTTGCCCGGTCAAGCAGCAGGGTGTAGAGCAACTTCGCTGTGTGGCTCAAGTCGGTATCCAGCAGGAAGCGGGGATAGGGCAGATATTGCGGCAAAGGTGTAGTGACAGTCAGGTAGTTGGAAATAAAATTCACCTCCAGTGTTTTTTCATCAAACAAATTTTGGGAAAGCATTTTACTGGCGGTTGGTAGTCTCCAGAAGATGCTGCCGATGCTGCTCTTTCAGATGCACAATATAGCTTTCTGCCTTTTGCAAAGCCGCAATAACTTTTGCTTCAATCTCTACATTTGTCAGAAAGTCGGGATACAGAGCAAAGCATTGTTCGAGACGGAAAATAAAGCTATCAGAGGCACTGTTGATTTCACTGAACATTCCTTCGGCATCGGCGACATGATCAACCGTTGCCATCTTTTCTCCTAGCTCACGAATGGTCTGGAGTTCGGTGCTGCGCTTACTCGATGAAATAAAAGGTCGATTCTCCGAGAGCGGATCAGCCGTTTGGATCTTCGATGTGGCAGCACTAGAGAAATTGCGTTCGGTGACCTTGGAAAGTAATTCTAAATTCTCATAGGTGTCTGCACTATCGTCTGGTTTACCGTTCAGCTTTTCCTCTCGCCATGTTGATACCACGGTGGGCAATGCTTCTGTGGGAGTTCCACGGATAATGGTAGCCTCTCGCTGGGATAGCTTAAGTTTGCCGGATAAGATTTCTTCCTGAATGCCGGGGCAGTATTTTTCCATCAGCTCAACGGTTTTCATGAACTGCTCGGCACGAATTACAAAAGAGGGACTTACATTATTTTCTTTGGCGATTCGTTCGGTCGTGTTTTCTACCGATGGCAAATTGTCAATTTGACAGTTTGCCACCTGCGTGTACTGATTGCCATGGTTTCCCCCACGAGTGGATTTTTCAGAGTGATACTGCTTTCCAATCAGAAACTTTTTCTGCTCGGGTGTCAGATTCCGACGACCCAGCTGATGTTTGCAGATCCATGCCAGAACATCTTCACGGGTTTCGCAGGTGCAGGAAATCGAACGGGTGGTATAAGGAATTTCCGGGTGCTGCTGGAGAATCTTATAACGATTATGACCATCAACAAGAATGTTGCCCCAGACGATCAGGGGAGACAGGACTTCGCCCTCTGAAAGGATGTTTTCTTTCAGTTGCTGAAATTCTTCATCGGTCAATGCAGGAATCTGAGATTGAAATTCGGAATCAATGATAAATTCAAACTTGTTTTTCTTCATAGGCAAAATCTCCTTTCAAAAATATATTGGTAGTTCAGCCGTTATCCCCGCATGGATTTCCTGCCCCCTTCCGGCGGCGTCTTCCGGCTCGCTCTTGTGAGATCATCGCCGGGTATTCCATGCGGACGGTCATTTGGTTCTCAAGGTTCGATGAAGGTTTGTAGAAAGCATACCATAACCAAGAAGAAATTTTTAGGAAGCATTCCTTCCGGTTTTCAGTGGATTTCAGGAGGATCCCAAGGAGAAAACGGAAGGGATGCTTCCGCTTCTTGGAAAATGCTCTGGATAGAGCATATCATAATAACGTTCAAATTTTTAGGAAGTGATACTTCCGCTTTTTACCTTCAAAACCGGAAGTAATAGTTCCGGTTTTGTACAATATTGAATGAATCAACGACGATTTTTCGGAAACGATTTTTTCTACAAGAAATTTGCTTATTCAGCGTCCGTTAAGGTGCGGAACTAGCGTATTCTTGTGCTGAATACCTGCTTGCTGCAGATGCAAATGCAAAAACTTCCCGAGCAGAAAAATAACCGTCCACTTCAAGTTGAACTTGAAAACGGACGGTCCTGATTGCAAAATGATTTTCAATTTTGGAAAGCACGTTGAGAGGTTTCATAGCATCCGCGGGGCAGACGTATATACAACGTCTGCATTTGCAAGCAATGTGTCTGTCTATACAAACACCATTTGCGTTGCAAAATGCTTGTTGGGGACACCCAAACCCTTGAACTGCATCCGTTGGATGCAGGATTAGTGTCTCCAAATGAGAAAGTCTATGGCTCTAACACATTGTCAGCCATTGGTAAACAACTTTTTCCAGTTAAAAAAGAAAATAGCAATGATTAAAGATGAACATTGCAGAAAAATGTGATACAATAGAAAATGAAAATCCAAACAACAGGAGGAATCCCCTCGTGGCCAACAACGTGAACGTCAAAAAACTGGAAGCTGACCTGTGGGAGTCGGCAGATCTGCTGCGTGCAGGCTCTAAACTCACCTCGAACCAATACTGTATGCCGGTACTGGGACTGATTTTTCTGCGGTATGCGTACAGCCGCTTCAAACTGGTGGAGCGGGAGATTCTGAAAGACCGTCCCATGCGCGGTGGCCGGGTGCTGCCGGTGGAGCAAAGCGACTTTGCCGAGAAGAGTGCACTGTTTCTGCCCAGGGAAGCGCAGTACAATTACTTAGTCAATTTGCCCGCCAACATCCCGGAGCAGGGGCTGACCGGCATCGAGGACAATCCTCTGAACAGTCTGGGCGAAGTGGTGAACAACGCCATGGAACTGGTGGAGCAGCAGAGCGAGCAGCTGCAGGGCGTTCTGCCGAAGGACTACACCATCTTCTCGGATGAACTGCTGGGGGAACTGCTGCGCATCTTCAACAATGATGCGTTGGACGATGTGGGCGGCGATGTGATCGGCCGTATCTACGAGTACTTTTTGAATAAGTTTGCCAAGAACGTGGCACAGGATGACGGCGTGTTCTTTACGCCGAAATCGCTGGTGAAGATGATCGTCAATGTGCTGGAGCCTGCCCACGGTGTTCTGCTGGACCCGGCTTGCGGCAGCGGCGGTATGTTTGTGCAGACCGGCGACTTTGTAAACCATGCGGGCATGATCGCCAACAACACCATGACGTTCTACGGACAGGAAAAGGTGGAGTACAACGCCAAACTCTGCCTGATGAACATGGCCGTGCATGGCCTGACCGGCGTGATCAAGTCCGGCGATGAAGCCAATACCTTCTATCACGATGCCCACAACCTGAACGGCTGCTGCGACTATGTGATGGCAAATCCGCCGTTTAACGTGGACAAGGTCAAGTCGGAGTCGGCGCAGAGTGCCGGGCGGCTGCCGTTTGGCCTGCCCGGCGTGAACAAGGCCAAGGAAATCGGCAACGCAAACTATCTGTGGGTGTCCTATTTCTACTCCTACCTGAACGAGCACGACCGCGCGGGTTTTGTGATGGCGTCCTCGGCTACCGACAGTCAGGGCAAAGACAAGGACATCCGTGAAAAACTTATCCAGACCGGCCATGTGGACGTGATGATGAGCGTGGGCAACAACTTCTTCTATACCAAGAGCCTGCCCTGTTCGCTGTGGTTTCTGGATAAGGGCAAACCGGAACATCTGCTGGACACCGTATTGTTCATCGACGCCCGCAACTATTATACCGTGGTGGACCGCACCCAGAACGAGTGGAGCGACTGGCAGCTGAAGAACCTCAACGCCATTGTCTGGCTCTATCGCGGTGAAGAGGACAAGTACAAGGTGCTTCTGGCGGAGTATCACGCAGAGCTGGCAGACGACCGCCCCTTTGCAGAGATTCAGGCCGCACTGGAACAAAACGTGCAGGCCAAGCGGGAAGAAGCCAAAGCCGCTGTGGAGGCAGCACCCCGCAAAGAGCGCAAAGCTACGCAGGAAAAGTTCGACAAGGCGCTGGAAGTCCTCAGCGAGAAGCTGACCGTTGCCAAGGAGGCCGTCTGGCTCACCGAAAAGTTTGGCGAGGGCGTTTATCAGGACATTCCCGGTCTGTGCAAGGTGGCAAGCCGAGACACCATCCTCAACGAGAAAGGCGCATCCCTGACACCCGGTGCCTATGTGGGTGTTGCACCCGTGGAGGATGACGGCGTGGATTTTGCCCAGCGGATGAAAGAGATTCACAAAGAACTGCTGGAGTTACAGGCAGAGTCCAACCGCCTGATGGAAACCATCTCGAAGAATCTGGAGGAGATGGGGGTATGAAGTGGGAAAAAGTCGCAATTAAAGATATTTGTACAGGTATTTATGACGGCCCTCATGCAACACCACCATTAAGCGATACAGGTGCAATCTTTCTAGGAATATCAAACTTTAATAATGGCCGACTGGATTTCTCTGATATACGATATATTTCAGAGGATGATTTGCCAAAGTGGACAAAAAGAGTTATACCTCAGAAAAATGATATTGTTTTCTCGTATGAAGCGACACTGAATCTTTATGCAATTATTCCAGAAGGATTTCGTGGATGTCTTGGGCGCAGAATGGCGCTTTTACGTGTGGACGAAACAAAAGCGGATTACAAATTTTTATACTACTATTTTTACTCGGATGCTTGGAGAGCAACAGTTAATGAAAACATTGTTCTAGGGGCAACAGTTGATAGAATTCCGCTGATTAAATTCCCGGATTTCCCGGTTGAATTGCCTCCGTTGGAAACTCAACATCGCATCGCAGATATTCTCTCTGCTTACGATGACCTGATTGAAAACAACCAGAAACAAATCAAACTGCTGGAAGAAGCCGCCCAGCGGATTTATAAAGAGTGGTTTGTGGATTTGCGCTTTCCGGGGTATGAAAACACGAAAATTGTGGATGGCGTACCGGAGGAGTGGCGAGTGGCTAGTATTGCAGATATATGCGATACAGTTGGTGGAGGTACACCTTCTACCAAAATTCAAAGCTATTATGAAAAGGGTGATATTTTGTGGGTGACCCCCACAGATATTACGCGAAATTTCTCGCTGGCGTTATTGGACACGGAAAAGAAGATAACACCAGAAGGGTTAAAAAATAGTTCTGCAAAGATGTTGCCGGCAGAAACTATCTTAATGACAAGTAGAGCGAGTGTTGGGTTCTTTGGAATGTGCAAATATGAAGTGTGTACAAACCAAGGATTTATTTCGTGCATTCCCAAAAGGGAAAACTTGCAAATGTATCTGCTGTTTAATTTGAAAAGCCGAGTAGAGGAGATTCGACAAAAGGCAGGCGGTTCAACATATCTGGAAATTAGTAAAACGGTGTTTCGTGAATTGAAAATCATATTGCCTAAAGATGAGGTGCTTGCAGAATATCAGAAAAATGTCCATGATATTTTTGATGAAATATATTGTAGGACGGAAATGATAAAAAGCCTTGTAGATATGAGAAATCGACTGCTGCCTAAATTGATGAGCGGAGAAGTGGAGGTGTAATATAGATGGATGCGTATTTCGGTGTCGATTTTTATGGAAATGGCGAAGTTGTTAATCTGGGAGAATTAAAAAAGTGCGAGATAGTTTTTGACGACTATGATAATTGGAAAAGCTACACAGATATAAATAAAGTTATAGAACTTTATAATGTGAAAAAATATATCGACACTGGAATACGACTTGAGGACTGGACAAATCCTCAATATACAGATTATCAAAATAAGGCTAATCAAGTGTTTGGAGTTGTTGGCTGCTTCCTTAATTCAAAAGATATAAATGAGTTGGCAACATTATATAACGAAACTAATATAATGTACCGTCAAGATTTTGTTGAACTGGTTTGCAAGATAGGATTGTACAAAAAGTTTGATGATTTGCAATTTGCTGAATTCCTGGAAAAGGCTAATATTAGAATTGATCGAATACTGAGAGAAAAAGATATTATATACAAATTTGGGAAGGTGGTGCGTGAATACATTTTAAAGGATGCAGAGAATGCAGAATTCTTTGTCAATAAGTTTTTGGAACGTTCTGAGGACAAAGAACTATATTACATTCCAAAAGAATTAACAGTAGAAGATAAGGAAGGGTTAGTTCAAAGGTACATCGAATTGGATTCTCCTAATATGAATTATTTGACTGTGATTATGCAAGAAGAGAATCCGGAAAAGCTTAAACTTAGCGAAATGACACGCTTTAAAGCATATAAAAAACTAGAAATCATGCGAAAAAAACTTTTTGAAACTGGCCTATCGTTTAGAACAGGAGTAGGAATTGGCTTTAAACTGATGGATGGTACCGGAAAGATAGAAAATGAATCAGAAGATCAGAATGAGCTAAAAGTTTCATATGACAGTAAATGGATACTAGATAATCTTGATTATGCAACGCTTCTTAATAATTTCTACTGGTTTGAATTTGCTGATTTTTTTAACAGATGCCTATTGGTTTCGCAACCCTCTGAGTATGGTCTTGAAAACTTTTTGTTTGGAACAAGAGGATTGAGAGAGTACCAAGTCGGAACAAGTTTTCGTATAAAAAACACTATGGCATTTCTTCAAATGACAGGGTATTATAACATTTTGTGCCAGCGAGAAATAGAAATAGAAGATATTTATAAATGGTTTTTTGAAACATACCTAAAAGATGAGTTTAATGTGGAGGGGTTTGTTTATGAGAAAGTGAGGAGGGATGCGCCATTTGGGGAAAGAAACAGACTGATTTCTAGTAAAATAGATCATGTTTTAAAGCAATTTGATTTATACAGTAAATATGGAGCAATTGATAGAGATTATCTGGAGTTCTCATCTCAAAGCGTTGAGTTTTCACAAGTTGCAAGTCTAAGCACACAAAAGTATGCCTATTGTAATGATGAAAATATTAGATCGGAATATATAAGTATCTTTTCATCACAATCACTTTTAACTTATGTGGAAAGAATAGGAAAGGCCTATGATTCTTTCTTTAAACTTCTAGAGAATGAAACTGTATATTATAATGATTTTAAAACTATTCAGAAAGAAAAAATCGACTTCTTATTAAGTCAAGGTACTATAAGAATAGATGAAGCTGGGAAAATTGAACTGAAGTATGATAGATTGAGAATGTTGATTCAACTTTATAGATATGAATATCTTTGCTTGGCCTATGAAAAAACAGAAAATGATCCATTGAAGGATGCACTGAAAAATAATAAGTTGCTGGTAGAGAATACATTGTTCTCACGACCAGAACAAGATTATCTTGATTATTTGCTTAATAAACATAAATTTTCAAATGGACTAGATTTGAGAAATAAATATATTCACTCGACTAATTCATTAGATGAAAAGGTACATAGAGATGATTATATGCGATTCTTAATTGTGATGGCAATTATAATCATTAAAATCAATGAAGAATTCTGCTTAAAAGAAAAGTTGAAAAAATGAGGTGATCCTATGAGCCGCGAATACTCCGAAAATGTCCTTGTTCAGAACAGTGCAGGCAACTTGCTGCAAAATGTTCTGGGCTGGGAGGTCGTGCTGGCTTACAACTCCGAAAAGCTGGGGCCGGACGGGACGTTGGGCCGCACCAGCTATGGGGAAGTGTTGCTGACCCGGTATTTTCGGCAGGCGCTTTTGCGGCTGAACCCGTGGCTCACCCCGAACCAGCTGGACGAGGTGCAGAAGAAATTCACGGCACACGTTTCCACCGCATCCCTGATGCAGATCAATGAGGAAAAGTATTTTCTGCTGCGGGATGGCATCCCGGTGACGGTCAAGCGGCCGGATGGCCGCACCGAAACGCGAAGCGCGGCGGTGATCGACTTCAAAAACTCGGAAAACAATCATTTCCTCGCCGTAAAAGAAATGAAGATCCACTCGCAGCTGTACCGCTGCAGAACGGACATCGTGGGCTTTGTCAATGGCATTCCGCTGCTGTTCATCGAGCTGAAAAAGCCTACCGTGGATGTGCAGAACGCCTACATAGACAATTACCGAAATTATCTCGATACCATTCCGCAGCTGTTCTATTACAATGCCTTCCTTATGCTGTCCAATGGATTGGAAGCCAAGGTGGGCACGCTTGGCAGCAAGTACGAGTTCTTCCACGAGTGGAAGCGTCTGAAGGAAAGCGATGCAGGCAGAGTGGAGCTGGAAACCATGCTGCGGGGCATCTGCGAGAAAAAGACCTTCCTCGATCTGCTGGAAAACTTCATCCTTTACGACCATTCCGGTGGGCGCACCACCAAGATTCTGGCCCGCAACCACCAGTACCTCGGCGTCAACGAGGCCGTCAGTGCTTACGAGAACCGCAAGCTGAAAGACGGCAGGCTGGGTGTGTTCTGGCACACGCAGGGGTCAGGCAAAAGCTACTCCATGGTCTTTCTGGCGCAGAAGATTCGGCGCAAGTTTGCAGGCTCGCCCACCATTGTGGTACTGACCGACCGTGACGAGCTGAACCGGCAGATCAGCGATACCTTTGAAAACTGCGGTCTGCTGGGCAAAACCAAGGCTTCGCAGTTCATTGCATCCAGCGGTGCAGACCTTGTAAAAAAGCTGCAGGGCAACCCCAGCTTTGTGTTTACCCTGATCCAGAAGTTCAACCTGCCCAAGGAGCCGCCTATCTACCCGGATCACGACATTCTGATTTTGTCGGATGAAGCCCACCGTAGCCAGTACGGCATTTTTGCAGACAACATGATGCACCTGTTGCCCACGGCGTCCCGCATCGGCTTTACCGGTACGCCGCTTCTGGCAGATGACCATATCACCGAGCGCACCTTTGGCGGGTATCTGTCGGTGTATGACTTCAAGCGGGCGGTGGAGGACGGTGCAACGGTGCCGCTGTATTATGAAAACCGTGCGGATAAGATCGCCCAGCTGGACAAGCCGGAGATCACCGGGCGGATCCTGGATGCCATTGAAGCAGCCGACCTTGATCCTTCGCAGGAGGAAAAGCTGGAACGCGAGTTTGCAAAGGAGATCCATATTCTCACCGCAGACGAACGGCTGCGTTCCATTGCAAAGGACTTTGTGGAGCATTACTCTGACCTTTGGACCAGCGGCAAGGCGATGTTCGTCTGCCTGAATAAGGTCACCTGTGTGCGGATGTACAACTATGTGCAGGAATGCTGGCGGGCAAAGATCAGGGAACTGGAAGCCCGGCAGGGCACAGTGACCCAGCAGGAAGCACAGGAGCTTGCCCGTAAACTGGCATGGATGAAAGAAACCGAAATGGCAGTGGTGATCAGTCAGGAGCAGAACGAGGTGCAGACCTTCAAAAAGTGGGGGCTGGATATTCTGCCGCACCGTGCCAAAATGGAAAAGCGGGAGCTGGATAAAGAATTCAAGGACAGCAAGAATCCGTTCCGGGTGGTGTTCGTCTGTGCCATGTGGCTGACGGGCTTTGATGTAAAGTGTCTGTCCTGTCTGTATCTGGACAAGCCGTTGAAAGCCCATACCCTGATGCAGACTATTGCTCGTGCAAACCGTGTTTCGGAGGGCAAGAGCAACGGCCTGATCGTGGACTATATTGGTATCGTAAAGGCGCTGCGCAAGGCTCTGGCAGATTATACGGTCAGCAAGAACAGCCCGGCGGGCATTGACCCAACGGTGGACAAAACGGAGCTGATTCAGCGTATCCGTACGGTCATCGGAGAAACGGACGGCTTTCTGGCAGAACACGGGTTCCGGCTGCAGGAATTGGTGGACGCACAGGACTTTGAAAAGATGAACCTAGTACAGGATGCAGTCAACGCGATGTGCGAGACGTTGGAAACCAAGAAAACCTTCCAGACCTATGCGTCTGAACTGGCGCGGCTGTTCCGTTACGCAGACCGTGACGATGTGGACGATACCGTGCGCGCCCGGAAAAACGCAATTCTCGCCATCTACGAGGGCTTGCAGCAGAAGCGGAAACACGCGGACAATACCGACCTGATGGTGCAGATCAACGGCATCGTCAACGAGTACATTCATGTGGAAAAACCTGACCGGGAGGCTGCACCATCCCTGCAGTTTGACATCAGCAAAATTGATTTTGACCTGCTGAGCCGGGAGTTTGCCCACACCCGGCGGAAGAATCTCTTGCTGCGCGATCTGGATGAACTGGTGAATCAGCAATTGGCGAAAATGCTGTTTGCAAACCCGCAGCGCATTGATTATTATGACCGCTATCAGGAGATCATCGATGCCTATAATGCAGAGCAGAACCGGGCAACCATTGAGAAAACCTTTATGGATCTGATGGAGCTTGCAAGTTCACTGGACACGGAGCAGCAGCGCTATGTGCGTGAGGGCTTTTCCAGTGACGAGGAACTTTCAGTGTACGATTTGCTGTTTTCGGAGAACCTCACGAAGCAGGAAATTGAAACGATCAAGGAGGTGTCTGTGGACTTGTTGACAAAAATCAAACAGCAGATTGCCAAACTCGACCATTGGACGGACAAGCAGGAAACTAAGGCGATTGTGGATAACCTGATTCGCAATACCCTTTGGCAAGAACTTCCCAATAGCTATGATGTAAGCGATATCCAGACCTACCAGAAGAAAATCTACGAGTATGTATATATGCGCTACCCGGAAGTAGCATAACGCAAAAATCACCCCAGAGAGAACGCACAAGAGGCTATTCTCTCTGGGGTGATTGCGTATCAAATCATCTGAAAATGCTTCAACGCTTCCACGATCGCATCCTCTTTTTCCTTCGGACACTTGGGCTGCTTGGCGTTTTCAGATTTAGGCTTATTGTAATTCTCCCGCTCGATGATGCCGTACTTCTGCTTCACCTGTGCGATATAGAGATTAGAAACCTTGAGTTGATAGTGCTCCCACACATAATCCCGAATCTCATTGTAAGTCGCCTTGCTCTCCGCAGCCGTTAAATCCAGTTCATCCATGCTTAGATCAATCTCGATATGTTGCTTTGCGTGAAGTTTGGACAAAAGACATACCGTCTCGACAGTTGTTTCAGTTTCCAAGGGAAGTTCTTTCACTTCCTCACCATCAACAG
>OGEA01000437.1_pt1:0-27500 | contig 28679 bp, 25 predicted proteins | sample 1570531 | NCBI WGS metagenome assembly OGEA01 (sample SAMEA2581973, study PRJEB24529) | metagenome | biome: Human gut stool | place: China | collected 2011 | reverse complement strand
TTTTGTAGCCTTCTCAATCTTCCTTTGCTTTAAGCCATGAGCACGGGACAAATTCGCTTTGTCTCGTTTGTTTTTCGAGACCACTGCTTTGCAGTTTTCGCTTCTCTCACCGCGCTCACGCTTATCGGTTCGTTGCCTAGTTTTTAAAGAACTTTTCGTTGCTGCCGTAGCAGCGACAAGATCGAAATTCTATAAAACTTCATTTCGTCTTGTCAAGAGCTTTTCGAAAATTTTTTGTTTTCTTTTCGCTCTTCTCATCTTCGGGCGATAAAAAAGAGTCGTTGTTCGCGACTCATTTTTGGCTTCCCGTCAAACGAGGTTGCGAATTATGAAGTGGCTTTTTCAGGTTGTCAAGGGAGATTTTCGAAAATTTTCGACACCTTTGCTCTTTTTCTTCCTAACTCACTGATTTCAAAGACATTTGTTTTTAGCGGTCAGATCTTCGGCACGATTCATATTTTCGAACGCTCCCTGATCGTCAAAATCAACCCAGACCACGTTCATTGTCTGGTTGAGCCAGCGGTGCAGTGCGAGCTGTCCGGTTGCCAACGCTTCCCGGACAGCGTGTTTCACATCGGTCTTGATCAACATGAATACAGGCTGCTCCCTCCCGTTCGTACGCGCCGCCGCCACAGCTCTCCCGGGGTGCTCATTCAAACCTCCGGCAAGACGCTCAACGTAGTCACTCGGCAGAAACGGACTGTCGCACGGCGCCACCACCATATAAGGCGTCTTCACGATTTCCAGCGCTGCCGCGATGCCGGCAAGCGGCCCCGAGAAATTTTTATCGTCATCCGTCACAACCGGATATCCATATTTCGCGTAGACATCTTCATTGCGATTGGCGCTCACCACCAACGTCCGGCACTGAGGCTTGAGAATGCCGATCACGTGTTCGACAAGCGGCATATCTTCAAACGCGACAAGCCCCTTATCGACTCCGCCCATGCGGCTTCCTTTGCCGCCGGCCAGTACCAAACCCGTGATGTCTTCCTTTTTGATCCGATCGTTTTGCATCGTTTTCTTCGCCAATCGTTTCCGGAGATATTGCATCGGCAGAGCACTTCCGATGAACGACTCAGTCGGTGAATCTCTCTCTTGCTTCGTTCTTCCTCTAATATGTCGAACACCGCTATTTACAGAGTTGATCAACATGTCTGCCGCTCGTCAAGCTTCTGAATCTATCACAGTCGACCGTGCCCGCGAACTGATTCTCGAGACTGCTCCCAAACCGACCGAGACGATAACACTGCCGCTTGCGCAAGCCGTCGGGTTCGTGACGTCCTGCGATATTGCCGCCGCCAATCCGCTTCCGACCTACACCAATTCGGCCATGGACGGCTATGCGTTTCGCTTTGAGGACGTAGTTGGCGAACAAGAGATCGTTTTACCGATCGTCGGATAAAGTTTTGCGGGCGCCCCCTGTCAGCGAACAAGCTTTGGACCCCGCACCTGCATTGAAATCGCAACGGGCGCCGCGATGCCCGAAGCGTTTGACACCGTCATTCCGTTTGAAAAATGCGACATTGACGAAACCGCCCGCACGATTCGCTTTCAAACAGCCAGTGTCAAGTCATGTGCCAACGTGCGCTATGAAGGCGAACAAATCAACCAAGGCGAAGTCATCGTCTCTGCCGGCACGCGTCTTACGGCTCAACATCTTGCTCTTCTGGCCGCCGCCGGCGTAAGTGAAGTTGTCGTCTATCCCCGCGTTCGCGTGTCGCTTTTGACGACCGGCAGCGAACTGGCCGAACCCGGTCAGCCGCTCGGTCGCTTTCAGACCTACAACAGCAACGGCGTCATGCTTGAGACCATGCTCAAAGCGATGAACTGCGAGGTCGAATCCGTCTCGATGCAGGACAGCGCCGAACTCATCGCTCAAAAGATCGCCGAACTGCTCGAGCGCAGCGATATGCTTCTTCTGACGGGCGGAGCCGGCAACGGCAAGTTCGATCTCAGCCAAACGCAGCTCAATGCCATGGGATCCATGCAGCCTTGGTCCATCAATATGCGGCCCGGTCGTCCCATGCGTTTCGGTCAGATCAGCGGCAAACCCGTCTTCGTTTTGCCGGGCAACCCCGTGGCCGCTTTCGTGACTTTCCTGGAATTCGCGCGCGGCGCTCTGCTTCAGATGCAAGGCCTCACCGAAGGACTGTGGCTCAAGCAGTATCCGGCCCGACTCGTCAATGACATCAAGAAAAAACCGGGCCGCGCAGAATTCATGCGCGCTCGCATCGTCTCCTTTGAAGACGGCGCCCCCGTTGTTGAGCCGCTTCTCAACCAAAGCTCGGCTGATCTCGTCATGCTCACCCAAGCCGAAGTCATCCTCTGTCTGGACCACGACTCAGACCGATACGCCAAAGGCTCGATCGTCCCGATTCAGTACCTGCGCGACGCAGGACTCTAAAGCATTCGAAAATGGCCGCTTTCGCGGCCATTTTTGTCAGGACTGATTTTTTGACTTATTTGCGTTTCCTTCCGAGCCGTTTTGTCGCTGGTCTCTGTTGTAGCGATTGCGACCGTTGCGGTTGAAGTACCGGGAAGGACGTCTGGAGACATTGCTCGGCGGATAATCGGTGCCGTTGTCTCGAGCTTTCAGTCTGTCGAGCATCTCCTGATAGTCAAATGGGACGCTGTCGAGCTCGTCCGGAGAAGGTTCTTCGCCGGCCTGCTGCATCACGAGTATGTCGCGCGGATCAATTTCGGCCGGACGCACCACGCGTCCGTTGAGATCAACAATGCCGCGAAAACCTACCGCTCGAACCTGCATGCCTTTATAGACGCCGTACTCGCAGTCCTCGTGCTGGTGACCGTGGAAAAGCCACTTGACGCCGAGACTCTTTGCAAGACGATCGATCGCATCAAACCCTTTTTTATGACAGCCCGCCGCTTCGTGCGTAACCAGAATATCGGCCTTGCACTGCTGCAGCGCTTCGTATGTCGCCGGAAAAATCGACGAGCGATGACGACGCGGAAGACCGCCTCGCCAGAGATTCGTCTTGGGGCTGCGGCGCACGAAGCCGGTTGCCGACTGATAGTTCGGACGGCCTTCGGGCATCCAGATCTGTCCGCGAAACACGCCTCCCAAACCGGCAATGCGCAAGCCCACAACGTCGGCTACGCGTCCGTGCAGATTGTGCTCGGCAATCGGCCCGTGCCAGAGTCGGTCGTAGTACTCCTCGCAATCGGTGTCGTGATTGCCGGGGATCCACCAAACCTGGGTAAGCGCGAGCGTCGGTGCAAGCAGCGTTTCGAGATCCTCAGGCGGCTGCAGATCACCCAGGATCACGATGGCGTCCGGATGATACTTTTCTACCGTTCTGTTGATATATTCGAATTCACCGTGCGGGTCACCGCAGAAGAAAATCTTAGGCTGCGGTTTGCCCTGCTTGTTGCCTTGAGCCTTCTGAGCCGATCCTCTGCCCTGATGCCAGGGCTTTCTGCGGCGGAAATTGCGGTGCGAGGTTCTATTCTCGGCAACGGCAGGCACGTCGTTGCGTGCATTGTCCGTCATGTTCTGTCCTCCGAGTCCTCGTACTGCCGCAGCGCCAGGCGGTGCTGCTCACGAATGTAATCAATCAAGTCCGCGGGAGCAAGCACTTTGGCGTGCGACCCCAGCCGCATGATTTCCCCTGCGATTTCGGGTTCGCGCGCATACGGCACGCGCAACGTCATGCCGCCGGCGTCGTCAAAGGTCTGCTGCTGATCCTTGTGCCAGACGGTAAACCGCTCGTAGGGCGTCATCACGTCATCGACGGCAATCACGGCCGTCTTGGTTTCACCGCCCGAGAAGATCCCATAGGTGCCGTCGAGTGCATGTTCAATGTCGCGCATGGCAACGACACGGCAACGCACATCAAGCATCTCGGCAAAGCGGATGTTTTCCACGGCAAAAGTCTTGAGCTTGCCCGATTCGTGACACCATGCATCCAGATACCAGCGTCCTCTCCAATTCACCAGACGCAAAGGGCTGATCTCGCGTCCCGACTCGGCGTCCCGAGTACGCGTGAAATAGGTAATGCGAAGCCGGCGGCGCTGCGCGAGAGCCGCTCCCACAATGCTGAAAAACGGCGCATCGATATTGGGAACGGAAGGCATGATCACCTTGACGCGCTTAAGGAGCTCCTTGGCTTGAATGAATTCGCCGGGAAGCATCGCCAGGAGCCGCGAGCGAAGCGCTTGCATGTCCGAGGCAAGCACGGCCTTCGGATCGTTCTCGATTCGGCCGAGAAGCTGAACGACAGCTAAGAAGGCATACATCTCATCGGGCGTATACCAAGCCGCGGGAAGCTTCGGAACGAATCCATCCCTGTGCTCCGACTTCTGGTCGCGCGCGTACGAGTAAGCATTCTGCGAGCGTGAATAGACAATCGGGGCACCGAGCTTTTCGCGCATGTAGCGCAAATCGCGCTTGAGCGTGGGCGCGGAACACTGCAAAGCGGCTTGTAACGTTTCAAATGAGACCGAGCCTTCCTCCTGCAGAACTTGATCAATGCGGTAAAGCCGCATTGCAAATGTCAGGCTGGATTTCATTATTCAATAAACAAAAATTTTTTGGTGGCCCCATTATAGAGCAGGGCCCTCAACGGCCTCAGTCCGCAAAGTCAGGTCAGACTGCGATTTTTGCCCAAGTTCGCCGACTCGAAAAGTCAACTAAGAAATCGTTCGCAATTGACCCAAGCTCTTGTCTACAGGCCGTTTTTTCGTTCGCGCGCATTTTTCCAGACTTCCGAAAAATGATTAAAATTCGAAAATTTCCGCGCGCGGGCTCATTTTGCGGGCCTTCTTCGACGTAAGACGTCTGTCGTCGGCAGACGCAAGGAACGCCCTCAAACCGCCGCAAGACACACGGTTTTCACATACTCACACATCGACAACAAGGATTTAGACAAAATGTCCGGACATTCCAAATGGGCCAATATTCAGCACCGCAAGGGCCGTCAGGACGCCAAGCGCTCCAACCTCTGGACCAAGCTTGTGCGTGAAATCATCGTAGCCGCACGCGTCGGCGGAAGCGGCGATCCCGACATGAATTCCCGCCTGCGTCTGGCTATTTCCAAGGCTCGTGACGGCAACGTTCCCAAGGACACGATTCAGAACGCCATTTTGAAGGGCACCGGTCAGCTCGAAGGCGTGAACTACGAAGAAGTCCGCTACGAAGGCTACGGCATCGGCGGCGCCAGCCTCATCATCGACTGCACCACCGACAACCGCACCCGTACCGTGGCTGATGTGCGTCACGCTCTGTCCAAGCACGGCGGCAACATGGGTACCGAAGGCTCCGTGTCCTTCCAGTTCCGTCACTGCGGCGAATTCCTCTTTGCCCCCGGCACCAACGAAGACACCGTAATGGAAGTGGCCCTTGAAGCAGGTGCCGACGATGTCGTCACCGATCCCGATGACGGCTCGATCGATGTGGTGTGCGATCCTGCCGCTTTCGACGCCGTTTCCAAGGCCTTCGAAGCTGCCGGTCTCACGCCGGTTTCCTCCGAAATCACGATGAAGCCGCTTAACGAAGTTGAACTCAAGGGCGAAGACGCCGCCAAGATGCAAAAACTCATCGACGCGCTTGAAGATCTTGACGACGTAAGCAACGTCTACACGAGCGCCGTGTTCGACGAGGAATAACAAGTTTTTCAAACGCTCGGAAAAGTCTTTTCGTTTTGAAAAGATCAATCCGACAAAAAAGGCTTGCGGGTAGAATTCCTGCAAGCTTTTTTGTATCTGCTTTCTCTGTCGGGCTTTCCTGTCGACAGATTGGAGAATTTTTGTGACTAAGGTCTTAGTGATCGGCAGCGGCGGTCGTGAACACGCCCTTGCCTGGCGTCTTGCCAAATCCGAAGGTGTTGAAAAAGTTTGGGTTGCTCCCGGTAACGCCGGCACGGGCGCTGACAGCCGCCTTGAAAACCTCCCCATCACCGACATCGAAGCCCTGCGCGACTGGGCTCTGGAAAACAAAATCGATCTGACGGTTGTTGGTCCCGAAGCCCCGCTTTCCAAGGGCGTGGTCAATGTTTTCCGCGCCGCCGGTCTCCTGATCTTCGGCCCCACCAAAGAAGCCGCTCAGCTCGAAAGTTCCAAGGACTTCGCCAAAGCCTTCATGAAACGCAAGGGTATTCCGACGGCTGAATACGAAAGCTTTACCGATCCGCAGGCCGCCCACGAATACGTGCGCGCCAAGGGCGCCCCGATCGTCATCAAGGCCGACGGTCTTGCCGCCGGTAAGGGCGTCGTGGTGGCGATGACCGAAGACGAAGCGCACAACGCCATTGACGACATGCTCTCGGGCCACAAGTTCGGTTCGGCCGGTGCACGCGTCGTCATCGAAGAATTCCTCGAAGGCGAAGAGGCAAGCTTCATCGTGATGGTCGACGGCAAGAACGTGCTGCCGCTCGCAACCAGCCAGGACCACAAGCGCCTGCTCGACGGCGACAAGGGCCCCAACACGGGCGGCATGGGTGCCTATTCGCCCGCCCCCTGCGTAACCGATGAAGTCTATGAGAAGACGATGCGCGAAATCATTGAGCCCACCGTGCGCGGCATGGCCGAAGACGGCATCGTCTACACCGGTTTCCTTTATGCCGGCCTCATGATCGGCAAGGACAAGGAAGGCAAGACCACCGTCAAGACGCTCGAATTCAACTGCCGCATGGGCGACCCGGAAACGCAGCCCATCATGAGCCGCATCAAGTCGGGCTTTGCTCAGACGCTGGCTGCCGCAGCCGCAGGCGACATCACCAAGGGCGGCATTGAATACGACACGCGCTCGGCTCTGGGCGTCGTGCTTGCCGCACGCGGCTATCCGGAACATCCGGAAAAAGGCGCCGTAATCACCGGCCTTACCGAAGAAACGGATGATGCAGTGATCTTCCACGCCGGCACGTCCAACGATGCTCAAGGCAACATCGTTGTGTCGGGCGGCCGCGTGCTTTGCGTGGTCGGCTTGGGCGATACGCTCAAACAGGCCCATGATGCCGCTTACCGCACGGCCGATCAGGTACACTTTGACGGCGTGCAGAAGCGCCGCGACATCGGTTATCGCGCGCTCTGAGTTCATCAAACGAACGACGTCGGCGGAGAATTCCGACTCTGCCGATGTCTTTCGCATAAACCCGTTACCGACCAACCGACTTCACGAATTGATGCGCATTACAACAACACTTGCCCTGTCGGCCGCGATGCTCACGGGTCTTGCCGCGCCAGCCTCGGCTTCGGACGAACCTTTCGGCTATCCGAGCACGTTGTTGCAAGCCCGCAGCACCTATACCGTGTCGCCCGCCACTCCCGTGCTGCTCGGCGACACCGTAGTGGTGCTCGAGCAGTCGCGCATCAGCGACGTCGCCGCCATTGTGCAGTCGCGCATTCACTCGGAAGACGATGGCCGCCGCTGGGTCTGCGCTCAGGCCAAAAACGGCGATACGCCGCTTCGACTCTGGTTCATCGCCACGGGCCAAGAAACCGTCACGGAAGTGCAGATGTCGCCGGGCACCTTCGAGTCTCCCAAGAACTGCGGACGTCTTACCGCCCACTTCGAACCGGTGTACCTTTCGCGCATTCAAAGCGGCATGACCGTGCGAGAGATCGCCACCGACATCGGCCCGGCGAGCGCGCATGACGACGAAGGCTGGTACTTCTGGGTCTCGCGCCGCAACTACTCCTACGACGGCGAAAACTACACGGAATACGTTTGGGTCGGTGCGCATGAAGTCGGCGACAAAGTGCGCGAAGTCTTCACCACGCAGCTGACGCGTTGATTCGGCGTATCGGTCGGCAGCCTTCGGATGGAATTTCCTATGCGTCGAGGCATCGGACTTTTGGGCGGCAGTTTCGATCCCGTCCACAACGGGCATTTGGCCGTCGCTCGCGGAGCTCTTCAATCCCTGCGTCTGCAACGCGTCGATTTCGTGCTCGCGCCTCGCCCCTGGCAAAAATCGGTCGCCACACCCGTGTCGCTTCGCCTGGAGATGCTGCGCGCGGCAATCGGCAAGAACGAATCGCTTGCGGTCTGCACCAAAGAGCTCGAGCGCACGGGGGCCACGTACACGATTGATACGGTGCGCAGTCTGCGCGAAGACTACGGGCCTGCGATGCCGCTTGTCTTGCTCATCGGCGCCGATCAATGGGAGAATTTCCACACTTGGCGCTGCTGGCAGGATCTCTTTGATTTTGTGAGCGTCGCCGTGTGCACGCGCGAAGAGCAAATGAAGGAACCCGCACCTGACGTGGCCGCCTTCGTTGCCGAGCGCCGGGTTGTTCCGCATGAACTGACGCTTGCACCCGCCGGTCGCTTTACGACCTTTGACATTGCGGCGCACGCGGCTAGCTCAACGAAGATCCGCGCGCTTTTTGCCACTCGGCCTCGCGCCGAAGCCTTCAAGGCACTCGATACGTGGCTGCCGACATCTGTGGCGCGCTTGATTGCGCAACACAATGCTTATTGATTTTTTCGGGACGCCGAAAGCGGCCCTTAGCTATTAAAAAAGGAAAACATGCTCAACACGGAAGAACTTTTGAACGTCATCGTCAACGCCCTTGACGACGTTAAAGCCAAGGACATCGTGGTATTCGACACCACCGGCAAGACGAGCGCCTTTACCCGCGTGGTGGTCTGCTCGGGCACGAGCAACCGCCAGACGCGCGCACTCGGCATGTCCGTTTCGCGTGCCGTGCGTGAAGCCGGCGGCAAGGTGAGCGGTCTCGAAGGCAGCGACACCGGCGAATGGGTGCTTGTGGACTGCGGCGAAGTCGTTGTCCACTGCATGCAGCCCGCCATGCGCTCCTACTACAACCTCGAAGAACTCTGGGGACCTGAGACGCTCGACATTTCGGCCTATCTCGACTCGCTGGCTGAAAAAAGCGCCCACGCGCCCGAAACCGCTCAGTAATTCCCGACCATGCACATCACCATCGTAGCCGTGGGGCAAAAGCTCCCGGCTTGGGCTCAGACCGCTGTTGACGATTATTTGGCTCGCTTTCCCCGCGACTTTACGGTCATCGTGAAAGAAGTCAAAGCCGAAGCACGCACCGGCGGCAAGCCCGTCGCTCAAGTCATGGCTGCGGAGGCTGAACGCATTGAACGCGCCGTTCCTGCGGGCGACATCCTGGTTGCCATGGACGAACACGGCCGCGACATGACCACGGTCGACTTCTCAAAAAAGATTTCCGACTGGAAAAACGAGGGTTGCGGCGTCACCTTCATCATCGGCGGCGCCGACGGTCTCGATCCGGCGCTCAAAGCCAAATCGCGCATGATGCTGCGGCTGTCTTCGATGACGCTACCGCACGCGTTTGCCCGAGTTCTGCTGACCGAGCAGATCTATCGCGCCTGGTCGATTCTTGCCAATCACCCCTATCACCGCGTTTGAACCATGCCCGTTTTGTACCTTGCGAGCAAAAGTCCTCGCCGCCGGGAGATTCTCGCCGGCATGGGGATTTCCGACATTGAAGTGATCCACGCGGGCCCTTCCGTTCTGACGGCTTTTGAGGGTGATGAAACACAACACGACGGCGAATCCCCTCAGGACTACGTCGTGCGCACGGCTTGCGAAAAAGCTCGTCAGGCCATGGACCGCATCGCAGCCGAAGGCAAACCCTCTTTGCCCGTGTTGGCGGCAGACACCGTGGTGATCTGCGGCGACGAAATACTGGGAAAACCGGAGGATGCCGCGAAGGCTCGTCTTTTCATGCAGAAACTCTCGGGGCGTACCCATGAAGTGCGCACCGCTGTGGTTGTCAGCGACGGAATATCCAAACAGCTGCACGTGGCCGTGAGTGTTTCTCAGGTGACATTCTCAAGACTCTCGTCCAAGCAAATCGAAGCCTATATTCGTACGGATGAACCATACGACAAAGCCGGCGGCTATGCCGTTCAAGGTCTTGCGGGGCTGTTCATCGAGCGCATCGAAGGTAGCTACTCGGGCATCATGGGACTACCCGTCTTCGAAACAGCACAGCTTCTGGCTGAAGTCGCGCCGCAACTCCTGCCGGACTGCGCATTGACAGACCGTTAATCTTCCTTTTCTTTCGTCGCCACGCCGCCGATTAGTCCAGCGTAATGACGTTTTTTTTTAGCTATTTTTGACCGTCTTTTTAGCAAATTCGACTCATTTCGAGTCAGTTTGACTAGAAAGGCAAAAGAGAGCCGCAGCCATGCGAAACATCACTCCTAGAAGAGAACGGATCTGGCAAGTTTTGGGCACTTTTTGATAATTCCGCCTGGCGCCTGTTCTTTAGACTCGAGTTCCCCGTGGGAGGAACAAAAAACATGTTGCGGAACAAGTGGTTCGGCCACCTTATGATCATCTTTACGCAGGTCGTACTGGGCGTCAACATTCCGATTACACGCGATTTGCTGCTGAACTATTTGAGTCCGATGGGCTATATCGGAGTGCGCGCGGTCGGTGCTGCGCTCTTTTTCTGGACAATTCAAAGAAATCCCGCATTCCTCCCCTGTATTCATACAGGGGAGGAATGCGGCTCTAAAACCCCGACGCTATTTTTTTGAGAGGCAGGCAAAAAATAGATGAATGTTGTCTGTACACTGCGTTCCTCGTGAAAGGAACCCTATGCTCACCGGACGCAAATTTGCCGCCAGGTTTAAGAATTCATCTGCACGCGAGGCCTACCTCACCTGGTCGGCCGGGCAGATGTTTATCTACAACGAATGCGTTCTGGAACAGAGGTTCTTTGACAGCCTCAGCCGACTGATAGCGGAAACTGAACGGCATAAGCAGCCGATTCGGAATGAGTGCCGCGTAGCGCGTCCCAAACCCGATCAGAAATACGCGCATTTCGTTGATAAGGCACAAAGACCGTGGTTGTCTCAGGTTCCCTCGGCAATTCTGGGCATCGGTGCTTTTCATTTTTGTCAGGCCTCAAAAAGAGCGGCAACCGGACTGGCTGCTCGTCCCAAGTTGCGCGCCATCAAAGACGCCGATCGTCATCTGCTGCTGACGCGAGCCTACTTTACGATTAAACCTACAAGTCGCGCAGGTTGGTATGAACTGCGATTCGGATCCGCACGCATTCCGGGCGGAACGATTCTGTTTCGGGCACACCGTGAGTTTGTCGTGCCGGCAATGGTCAGCGTGACGCTGACAAGCAAAGCTCTCTTTGTTTCCATGAGCTACGAGGAGACAGAACAAGAGCGGTTCCCCGAAACAGAAAAGGAAATGCTTGAGCGTCTGCGGCAATACTCTGAAGAGGAACTCATCGCCTGCGGAAACGGGATTGACCGGGGTGTCGTGCGTCCGGTTCAAACGAGTAACGCTCCCGAGCCTTACGCGCTGACAAAGGATCAGCTGGAAAGAATCCGCCGCAAAGAACGTCAGCGCAAGCATTATCAGAAGCGCATGGCTCGTTGCGAAAAAGGCAGCCGTAACAGGGCAAAAATGCGTCGGAAAGTGGCACGGACGTTTGACTATCGCAAGAATGTCATCAACGACTTTGCGCATCAGACCTCGCATGCTTTGGTCAGTGACGACAAAGTACAGTTTTTCGTGCTTGAGGACTTGAGAGTCAAAAACATGACCAAAAAGCCTGAGCCGAAATACGATGACAACGCAAAAGCATTGCCTAACGGCGCACGATCCAAAGCAGGACTGAATCGAGCCATCCTCTCAAGCGGTTGGGGGAAGACGGAAGAATATTTGAAGTACAAAGCAAAAAAGGCGGGCAAACTTGTCATAAAGGTTGAGCCGGCCTACACCTCTCAGCGATGCCCGAAATGCGGTCGGGTGGGGCGGAAGAACCGACCATCGCAGTCGGAGTTCCGTTGTGTGAGCTGCGGATTTGAGTCGGCGAACGCGGATTATGTGGCAGCAGGAAATATCCTGATGGCAGGAGTGAAACTGATCCGCGAAGGCAGACTCGAACCGAAAAAGGTGAAAGCCACGCTGCGCGGGAAACCAGCGAAGGCAACAAATGTAAAGCTAGGTCCGGGCTGGGCCGATGTTATGCCTGTGGAGCCGGAGAGGTGTCAGGGGAAACTCAGATGCCAAACCCGCTATGAAGCAGGAAGCCCCTCATTTCAATGAGGGGAGAAGTCACTTCTTTGCCAAACGCGAACGCATTGACAAACGCGATTTCTGGCTCATTTTGCTCGGCGGCTTTCTGGGTTTCGTTTTTTCTCAATACCTGACGTCGCTTAGTTTGCAGTACACGACGCCGGTGTACTTCTCATTGATTTTGGCGCTCTCACCGGTTGTCGTGTTGCTGCTGCAGGCTATCTTCTTCGGCGAAAAAAATCACACGCAAAAAGCTATTCGGCATTTTGTTGGGAATTCTCGGCGCGGCAATTTTGGCCGTGCGTGCAGCGTTTGAAACCGGCAGCGCCGGAACCAACAACTTACTCGGCATCGCGTTTGCCACTGTTTCAATCGTCACATTTGCGGCTTATGTCGTCATTTGTGGCGACATCAGCAATAAATACCGTCCGATCACACAAATGAAGTGGATTTTCACCACGAGTTGCGTTTTTGTGTGCCCCGTTTGGGTTTTAAGCGGTCAATGGCAGCATGAACTTCTGTGGACGGCGACGAATTTTCACGTCGGTTTGCTTGAGATCACCTTTCTGATCGTCTTTTGCACCATTGCAACCTACACACTGATTCCCATCGGCATGCGCACGGTGAGTGCTACGGTCGTGAGCATCTACATGAACCTGCAGCCAATTGTGGCATCGGTCACGGCGATCCTCATCGCATGGATGTCTTCACATGGGATAAGCCTGCCGCACTTCTGCTCGTGCTGCTCGGCGCCTTTGTGGTGACGTCGGATCGGCCGGCAAAGGGGCAATCAATTCTGAGAGAGGCGGAAAGATCTCAGGAGCATTGAAAATTCCACAATCTCCGCGATAACAGCTTAGAGACTTTCTGAGACAACAAAGTCCGCCCGAACTATACCAAACTGTAATCAACGGGCCGGGACTGTACCAAAAAGGGCGAGAACTATACCAAAAAAAACAATTAAGTATACTTACAAGTATACTTTGGTACAGTTTCTTCAAGTTATAAATTTGCAGAAACTCATTGATATAAGTTATCACCACAACAATTTCAGGTCTCAGACGCTAATCATTATCCCCCTACTCTTCGCTGTTGATTGCCGCTTTGAGACGCCGGTCAAACCAACCGGAGAGGTTGTCCATCACCTCAATGTGGACCGAGCCAAGTTCCGGAAAACTTTCTGTCAGACGCGTCTGAATACCTCCCAGTTCCTCCGATGAGAAACGGTTGGCAGAGGCAACATGCAGCAATGGCTGATCTCCGAGCCAACGCAAACGAAACCCCGCTTTCAGTTCGGGCAGTTCGGAAAGAAAATCTTCGACTTGCTGCGTCAGACGCAACCGGCGCGCATCGGGCGCGTCGCCATAGTCAAAGCGCGTCAGTAGACAAGGGCGCGCGGGTTGCTGAGGATCGGGCAAACCGAGGCGTGCTGCGGCCGCACGAATCATGGGTTTCGTGAGCCCTGCATCGGCCAGGGGTGTATGCACCCCCAACTCCTTTATTGCTCGGCTTCCGGGACGGAAAACCAATGCATCGCTGGCGTTGCTGCCGTCGCACAAAGGTGCCGGCGATTGCTTTTGCAAAAACGAAAAGATCGACCGTTTACAGACATAACAACGGTTGCGTCCGGCCGCGGCCAACGCCTCAGGTGACGGCAAAGGCGGATGCACCACATGAACCGTCAAGCCCATGGCCTGCGCCCGATCGACGGCGTTCTGAGACTCCGTGGGCGACACGTGTGCGGCAGACGCGTGAAGCAGCTCAACTTCCAACCCGCATTTGGAAGCAAAAAAAGCCAGGAAACGACTGTCCAGTCCGCCGGAATATGCAATGCAAAGACGATTGTTCTCGGCCGTGTTTTTGAGCACGTCTCGCAGACGCTGTAACGCGCGTTCGATTTCTTCGTTTTGAATCATATTAGCAGCCATTTCTCTGCTTTTACACTCAATTAAGCACAAAACCGATCATTTTCCAGCGATCAGATGTCAACTTAATCCAGATTCGGATCCGCCATCTGACGCAGCTTGTCCTTAATCGTTGTCAAAGGCGTTTCATAAGGATCAAACGTCACCACACCGGGCATGGAGCGCAGCCACGTGATCTGGCGCTTGGCAAGCTGCCGCGTCGCCGCTTTTCCGCTTTCCAGAAACTGTTTGAAATCCGTTTCGCCCTTGAGGTGCGCAATCGCCTGGCGATATCCGACGGCGCGCATGGACGGCAGATTTTCATCAAATCCGGGACGTGCCATGAGCGTGCGAACCTCGTCAAGAAAACCGGCCTTGACCATGGCATCAAAGCGCTTGCCGATCATCTCGTGCAGTTTGGTTCGATCCTGCGGAAAAAGTGCCGCCACGGCAAGCGTGGGATCGTAGCTCTTGGCTCCGGTATGCAGACTCGAGAGCGGCTTTCCGGTGATCTCAAACACCTCCAGAGCGCGTCCGACGCGCTGCCGATCGTTGGGGGCAAGACGCGCGGCCGTTATGGGATCAACCTGGGTCAGCCGCTCGTGCATGGCTGGCCACCCGAGCTCCTCGCCCAGCGCCGTGATACGTTCTCGAACCGAAGGATCCGTTGCCGGGCTTTCATCCATCCCCTCTCTCAGGGCTTTGGCATACAGCATCGTGCCGCCCACCAACAGAGGGTAACGACTGCGCTCCGAGATCTCACCGATGAGCCGCTCGGCATCTTCGGCAAATGCAGCGGCGCTGTAGCTTTCTTCAATATCAAGAATATCGATCAGATGATGCGGCACTCCGCCTTGTTCTTCCTTAGTGGGTTTGGCGGTGCCGATATCCATGCCACGATAAATCAGAGCCGAATCGACGGAAATGATTTCCGCGGCAAACTCACGGGCCAACATCAGCGACACGGCGGTCTTGCCGCAAGCCGTAGGGCCGAGAAGCATCAGCGCACGAGGTTTTTCGCTCATCACTTGCCTCGCATAAAAAGCTTGTCGAGGTCGGCAAGCGTCAATTGCGTCCAGGTCGGGCGACCGTGATTGCACTGATCGGCGCGATCGGTACGTTCCATCTCGCGTAAAAGCGCATCCATTTCCTGCAGTGTCAATTCGCGATGGGCACGCACCGAACCGTGACAAGCCATGGTGGCAAGGCATTCGTTTCGAAGCTGTTCGGTCAGAGCCGAATCACCGAAGCGGGCAAAATCTTCCAGCAGGTGCGTCACCAGATCCGCCGCATCAAACTTGCCGCGCGCAAGAATCGCCGGCAGCGCCCTCAACGTCAACGAATTTTCACCGGCCGCCGTCACTTCCAGTCCCAAGGGAGCAAACTTCTCCTTGTGCTCCTCAAAAAGCGCCATGGTCTCATCGCTTACCTTAAAGACCGTTGGCACCAACAGCTGCGTGATGTCCGTGCCGACCGAAGTTGCTTTGAGCTTTTCGTAGGTCACGCGCTCGTGCGCGGCGTGCATATCAACGATCACCAGTCCCTGGCTGTTTTCCGCAAGAACATAGATGCCGGCAATCTGAGCAATGGGCCTGCCCAAGGGCTGGTTGTGGGCCGTTGCCTGCGAGAGGAGATCGGCAAAACTCGGTTTGGAGGAAGGAGTGGGATTCGAACTCACGGAAGACGGCGACGTATGCGAGCCACCGTACAGATTGAGCCACTGTTGTTCGGTCAGAGGCTTGGGGGTAACGCTCGAAGATGCGGGCCGCTCAAAGTGTCCACCCGATGCAAAGGTACCGCCCGTCGGGCGCGAAGGCATTGCGGCCGGAATCGGCCGAGCTTGTATCGGTTCATCCGGCTGGCTCTCATGCATGGAAACGGGAGCCTGATCGCCGGCTCCATGCGCAATCGTGCGCATGATGGCCGAAGAGACAAAGCTGTGCACCAACTGACTGTCGCGGAAACGCACTTCGCTTTTTTGCGGATGAACATTGACGTCAACGCGAGACGGGTTGATCGAAAGCGAGAGCACGAACATCGGCTGGGCCTGTACGTGCAACACATCGGCATAAGCCGTCTTGACGGCATGCTGAAGGACGCGATCACGTATGAAGCGACCGTTTACGAAGAAAAACTGCTTGTCGGCCCGACTGCGGGCGGCCGTAGGCAACCCTACCCAGCCTTCGAGATGCAGGCCGGGCGCATCGGCCTCAAGGGGGCGGCAAGCGTCCTTGAATTCCGCAGGCATCACGGCAAAAACGCGCTCAGCCGTGGGTTGAGCCGACAGATGAAGGCTTGCCCGAGCATTCGTAAACACGCGAAAGCGCACTGAGGGGTTTGCCAAGGCCATACGCTCGACCTGCGCCAAAATATGCGCAGTTTCGGTGGCAGCCGACTTTAAGAACTTGCGTCGGGCAGGCGTCAGATAAAAGAGGTCCTTTACTTCTATGCGGGTACCCTTTTGGCCTGCCGCCGGAACGATGCCGTCGCGGCTGATGGCCCAGGCTTCCTCGGCCTCGGCCGTGCGACTTGTGATCGTCACGTCGGCCACCGAATCAATGGACGCCAGCGCTTCGCCTCGGAAGCCGAAACTCGCGACGCTCTCAAGGTCGGTAAGCGTTCGGATTTTGCTTGTGGCGTGCCGTTTGAGCGCCAGCGGCAGATCTTCCTTGGGGATGCCGCAGCCGTTGTCGGCGACAACGATACGCTTGATGCCGCCCTCTTCCAGACGAATCTCAACATCCGTTGCACCGGCGTCCAGAGAGTTCTCAACCAGTTCCTTGACGACTGAGGCCGGACGCTCGATCACTTCGCCCGCAGCAATCTGGCTGATCAGCCGATCGGAAAGCTCCTGAATCTTTCGCGGTGCCATCGGCTCCCGTTGCAGTTCTTCACTCATGAAAAAAATCTCAAATACAAAAATCGATTCAGAAGGATTGTACTAGTCGGACTTCGCGCTCGGGACTCGCTTTTTCCATATTGGAAAGCGTCTGCTTTCGCTTGTTTTGCCTTCGCAGTGACATTGCGCAGCAATCTTCAGCAATCTTGTTGACGCGAACGTTACAACAGTGCAAAAGCGCTGTGATATTCTTAGCAGACCTTGCAGAAGCGCCTGCATTTTTTTTCGGCGCTTCCTTTGTTTATTGCCTGCGCCGCCTTTTGTTTTCACTCGGCGCCACGAAGAAAGAAAAACATGGACATCTCAAGCCTCATTCTGGAGCTTTTCACCAACGCCGATCACTTCCTTATGGTGCTCGCCACCGAATACGGCTGGTTCGTTTATCTGGCGATGTTCCTGATTTTCTTTCTGGAAACGGGCATTGTGGTACTGGCTTTCTTGCCGGGTGACTCGCTGCTCTTTGTTTCAGGTACCGTCGCTGCAGCCGGCACAATGAGCCCCTGGGGCCTGATGCTTGCCGTGATTCTCGGCGCATGTCTGGGCAACACGCTGGGCTTTCATACCGGCCGATGGCTCGGCAACAAAATCTACGATGGCTCCATCAGCTGGATTGACATTGAAAAACTGCGCAAGACGCAGATTTTCTACGAAAAGCACGGCGGCAAGACGATCGTTCTTGCTCGTTTCGTGCCGATCGTACGAGCTTTTGCCCCGTTGGTAGCCGGCGCCGCCCGCATGAGCATGGCCCGCTTTGAGCTCTACAGCGGTCTGGGGGCCTGCATCTGGGCCGTCTCTCTGATCGGTGTGGGTTATCTGTTCGGCAACATCCCGATCGTCAAGAACAATCTCTCGATGATTCTCTTACTGGGCGTCATCGCCGCTGCCATGGGTCCCGTGGTTGTGGCTATCGGCTGGAAATACGTTCACATCCTTGCCGACAAGTTGCGCCGTCAAGACAAGATGGAACGATCCTAAACGGTTCTGTTTTAGTTTCGACCATCGAAAAAAGGCGCCGATTCCGCTGGAGAACCGGTGCCTTTCGTTTAGACCGACAGCAAGATCGCCTTACTTGGCAGCGCGCTGCTGCAGTACGGCAATCGCCGGCAGACTCTTGCCTTCCAGGAATTCCAGGAACGCACCGCCGCCGGTGGAGATATAACTCACCTTGTCGGCCACACCGAAAACGGAAACGGCAGAAACCGTATCGCCGCCGCCCGCAATCGAGAAGGCACCGTCGGAGGTTGCCTGTGCAATAGCCTTGGCCAGTTCGGCCGTACCCTGAGCGTAGGGAGCCATTTCAAAGACACCGACCGGACCGTTCCAGACGATCGTCTTGGCCTTCGAAACATAGTCAGCCAGGATCTGGGCGGTCTTCGGACCCACGTCGAGAATCATTTCGTCGTCGGCCACATCTTCAACCGCGCAGGTGCGGTACGGTCCTTCAGGCGAGAAGTTTTTGGCGGCGACCACGTCAACAGGCAGCGGCAACGTAGCACCCTTGGCCTTGAGCGTTTCCAGAACCTTCTTGCATTCGTCGACGAGTTCGGGCTCAGCAAGCGACTTGCCGACTTTGTAGCCGGCAGCCAACAGGAACGTGTTGGCAATACCGCCGCCCACAATGAGCTGATCAACCTTCTGAGCGAGATTGTTGAGGATGGTGAGCTTGGTCGAAACCTTCGAGCCGCCGACGATAGCCACCAAGGGATGCTCGGCCTGAGCCACAGCCTTGGTAAGCGCTTCGATTTCGGAAGCCATCAGGGGGCCGGCACAAGCCACGGACGCAAAGCGCGCCACACCTTCGGTCGAGGCTTGAGCGCGGTGAGCCGTGCCGAAGGCGTCATTCACGTAGACGTCGCACAAAGCGGCATAGGCCTTGGCGAGTTCCTCGTTGTTCTTCTTTTCGCCCTTGTTGCAGCGGCAGTTTTCAAGCATAACCACCTGACCGGGCTTAATCTGCACGCCTTCTTCCAAGTAACGGCGCGAAAGCGTAATGGGCACGCCCACGAGTTCGCTCATACGAACGGTGATGCCGGCCAGAGAATCTTCAGGACGGCATTCGCCTTCGGTGGGTCGACCCAAGTGGCTCATCACCATGACGGCGGCGCCGGCGTCCAAAGCCAGGCGAATGGCAGGCACGCTGGCAATCAGTCGGGTTTCATCGGTGATGTTGCCCGCTTCGTCGCGAGGGGCATTCAAATCGGAACGGATCAGCACGCGCTTGCCGGCAAGGGCGCCCTGCTTGGCAAGCGATTCCAAGGTCTGGACTTGCATAACTCTAGGTCTCTATAAGGATTTTGAAAACCGGCTGCAGAAGTGTTTCCTGCAGCCGGTCTGTCGAACAAAAGTTCTTCGATTACTTGGCAGCCATCATCGCCAAAGCCGTATCGAGCATGCGGTGCGAGAAGCCCCATTCGTTGTCATACCAGCTCGTCACCTTCACCAGACGACCGCCGGAGACCTTGGTGAGCGTCGCGTCAAACGTCGAGCTGTGCGGATCGTGGTTGAAGTCGATCGACACGAGCGGAAGATCGTTGTAACCGAGAACACCCTTGAGGCGAGCGGATTCGGAAGCGGCCTTCATGATGGCGTTGACTTCTTCAACCGTCGTGTCGCGCTTGGCTTCGAAGGTCAGATCGACAAAGCTCACGTTGATCGTGGGCACGCGCACGGCAAAGCCGTCGAGCTTGCCATTCAATTCGGGCAACACGAGACCGACGGCGGCAGCAGCACCGGTCTTGGTCGGGATCATGGAGTGCGTAGCCGAACGGGCGCGGCGCATATCCTTGTGATAGACGTCGGTGAGCACCTGGTCGTTGGTGTAGGAATGAATCGTGGTCATCAGACCGCGTTCGATACCGATGGCTTCATGCAGCGGGGCCACGACCGGAGCCAGGCAGTTCGTCGTGCAGGATGCGTTGGACACAACGGTCATGTCGGACGTGAGCACATCGTCGTTGACGCCGTACACAACGGTGGCGTCGGCGTTCTTGCCGGGAGCGGAAATCAGAACCTTCTTGGCGCCCTGTTCGAGGTGCACCAGAGCCTTTTCCTTGCTCGTGAAGGCGCCCGTGCATTCGAGCACCACGTCCACGCCGTATTCGCCCCACGGAATTTCACGCGGATCGCGCGTCGAGAACATGCGGATGCGGTCGCCGTTGACGATGAGCCATTCCGGGCCGTCGGTCGACACTTCGCCGTTGAAGCGGCCGTGCACGGTGTCGTAGCGCAGCAGGTGCGCGTTGATTTCATCGGAACCGAGCGTGTTGACCGCCACGATTTCAACGTCGTGCTTCTTGCCGCTTTCGTAGTGAGCGCGCAGAACGTTGCGCCCGATGCGGCCAAAGCCGTTGATTGCCACACGAATCGTCATTGGAATTCTCCTAACCTTTTTATTCAATTACTTGGCGATCAACGCCAAAACTTTTTGCACGCAATTTTCGGGCGTAAAGCCGAAATGCTTCCACAAAACCGATGCCGGTGCGGATTCACCGAAGGTATCGATGCCCAGAACGTCGCCGTTGCCGTGCAGATACTTGTGCCACAGACCGGTCGTACCCGCTTCGACAGCCAGGATGGGCTTGTCGGACGGCAGAACCGCGTTGCGGTACTCGGCGTCCTGACGATCAAACACATCGCAGCAGGGCATCGAAACGACGCGGACCTGAACGTTCATGGCCGTCAAAAGAGCTCGGGCCTTCATGGCGAGTTCCACTTCGGAACCCGTCGCCACGATCACCGCCTGCACCTTGTCGGCGCCGGCAGGCGCTTCGGCAGCAATGTAGCCGCCCTTGGCGATGGCGTCGGCATCCACTTCGTCGCGTTCGACAAATGCACAGTTCTGGCGCGTGAAGATCAGAGCGGCCGGGCCGTCGCGGCGCTCAAGCGCTGCAGACCAGGCGACGACGCTTTCGACCGTGTCGGCCGGACGCCACACGTCGAGATTCGGAATCAGACGCAGGCTTGAAACGTGTTCGATCGATTGGTGCGTCGGACCGTCTTCGCCCAAACCGATGGAGTCGTGCGTGTAGACGAAGATCGAACGCAGCTTCATCAGAGCCGCCATGCGAATGGCGTTGCGGGCGTAGTCCGAGAACGTGAGGAACGTGCCGCTGTAAGGAATGAAACCGCCGTAGAGCGCAATGCCGTTTTGGATGGCGCTCATGCCGAATTCGCGAACGCCGTAGCTGATGTGGCGACCGCACATGTTGTCGCGTGTAAGACGCTCCACACCGGTCCAGTTAGTGAGGTTCGAACCCGTAAGGTCGGCAGAGCCGCCGAGCAATTCGGGAAGAGCGGGGGCCAGGGCGTTGAGAGCCTTCTGGCTTGCCTTGCGGGTAGCCACCGTTTCAGCGGCGGAAGCGGCGCCGCAAAGTGCGTTCATCACGGCTTCGTCAAAACCTGCGGGCAGGTCGCCGGCGAGACGGCGCTTAAATTCTGAGGCAAGTTCAGGATAAGCCTCTTCATACTTGGCAAAGAGTGCTTCCCAGTCGCCCTGCATGCGGCGACCGGCTTCGCGGGCATCCATGGCCGCATAAATTTCCTGCGGCACTTCAAAGGGCGGATAGTTCCAGCCGATGTTGGCACGGGTGGCCGCGATTTCGTCGCCGCCGAGCGCTTCGCCGTGAGCCTTGGCCGTGCCGGCGCGATTGGGACTGCCCTGACCGATGACGGTGCGGCAGATGATCAGCGTGGGCTTGGCGGTTTCGGCTTCGGCCTGCGTCAGAGCGACATCCACCGCTTCGGCGTCATGGCCGTCGATCGGTCCGATCACATTCCAGCCGTAGGCTTCAAAACGACCGCGCACGTCGTCTCCGTACCAACCCTTGATGTCACCATCAATGCTGATGCCGTTGTCGTCGTAGATCGCGATAAGCTTGTTGAGCCCCCAGACGCCTGCAAGCGAGCAGACTTCGTGGCTGATGCCTTCCATCATGCAGCCGTCGCCAAGGAAGCAGTAGGTGCGGTTGTTGACGACCTCAAAGCCGTCGCGGTTGAATTCCGCCGCAAGCATCTTTTCGGCAAGCGCCATGCCGACGGCGTTGGCGATGCCCTGACCGAGCGGACCGGTCGTGGTTTCCACCCCCGGCGTAATGCCGACTTCAGGGTGCCCCGGCGTTTTGCTGCCGAGCTGGCGGAAATTCTTGATGTCTTCGATAGAAACGTCATAGCCCGTCAAATGCAGCATCGAGTACTGCAACATGGAGCCGTGACCGTTGGAGAGAATGAAGCGGTCGCGTGCAGGCCACTTGGGATCAGCCGGATTGTGACGCAGGTGTCGCGTGAACAGCGTCACGGCGATGTCGGCCATGCCCATGGGCATGCCGGGGTGGCCGGACTTGGCGCGTTCGACCGCGTCCATGGAAAGGGCGCGGACAGCGGCGGCCATCGTCTTGGCGGAGACTGTTTCGGTCATTTTTATATCGGGTAGAAAAATGCGAATGAAAGCGCTCCGGGACGCATCCCGGAGCCGTTTGTTGGAGTGGCCCGATTTTACCATGCGTGCGGACGTGGCCGCAGTTTTCGATTTTCACCTCCCAGATTCTCTTTGCCGTGCCCGCATATGCTTTTCTACAATTCGCAATATCGCTTTAAGCAGACCGTTTTGTTACTTTCTTATGCCTCGTTTCTACTGCCCTGACGCAACCTTTGTCCTACATGAAAAATGCGTGTTGCCGGAAAAAGCTCGGCACCATGCCGGCCGCGTACTGCGCATGAGGGCGGGCGACACGGCCACGCTATTCGACGGGAAAGGCATGGAGGCCACGGGCCCCATCGCATTTGAAGGCAAAGACGGCTTTATCGTGGTTGAGAGCCTCACTCGGTCAACCGTCGAAAGTCCGGTTCGCATGCGCCTCGTTCAGGCCCTGGTCAGTCCCGAAAAAACGGACTGGATCATCGAAAAGGCCGTCGAAACCGGCATCTCCGAAATCGTGTTGGTGCCGGCAGCCCGTTCGGTCACGAAACTTACTGCCGAGCGCGCTGCCAAACGACTGGCCAAATGCGTCGACATCGCCGCAGGGGCTGCCGAACAGTGCGGTCGCGCCGTGGTGCCGAGCATTTCCTTTATGCCTCTGGCTCAGGCTCTGGATTTGGAGGATCAAGCGCGCTTTATCCTGGCGCCTGGCGCGACATCCGCTCCGAAACTTACGGAGCTGACCTCCTGCACCTTTGCCGTGGGGCCCGAAGGCGGCTTTGACCAGGCGGAAATCGCATTGGCCTGCGAAAAGGGCTGGCAGTGCACTTTGATCGGACCGCGCGTATTGCGAACGGAAACCGCCGCCATCGTGTTTGCTTCGCTTGTCGGAGCAGCAAGCGGTGATTTGCGCATTGTTTGACATACTTCTATTGAGGTATGTATTCCGAGGTTTATGAAAGCAACGTGAAAGCCCGCGTCCGACTCCTTTTCTTCAACCGCCATGTTTGAGCGCAAAACCACGCAACAACTTCTCGCCTGGAAGAACAGACGCAACCGGCAAACCGTATTGCTACTTGAGGGCGCACAACAGGTCGGTAAACGCACGTTGGCGCAGGAATTCGGTCGACGTTATTACAAAAGCACACTCACGATTGACTTTGCGTCAATATCTGACGACCTGAAGTCTCTCTTTCTGGAACTGCGCACAGACATCCAAAGGCTCTACCAGTACTTTTCCGCCATATATAACGTCCCGCTTCACCCGAAAGAATCATTGCTGCCTTTCTGCAATGTCCAGCACTTTCCACTTGCACGCGCCTTCGTCAAGCACATTGCGGCCGGTGCGAGTTTTGACTGCATCGAAACCGGATCCTTGCTATCGATCAAGCAAAACATCGACGGCATCCTGATTCCGTCGGAAGAAGAAAGCCTGCGCCTGCACCCGCTCGACTTCGAGGAATTTCTCTGCGCCATCAACGAGCAAGCGTTTGTCGACATTCTCAGAGACACCTACGCTTCGCCGCGGCCTCTGCCTGATGCCTTGCATAAAAAGGCAATGCGCCTCGTACGTGAATACATGCTCGTCGGAGGTATGCCGCATGTCGTCGATATTTTTTCTCAACGACATTCCTTTGCAGAAGCCGATTTTGAGAAGCGACAAATTCTTGATCTCTATCGAAAGGACGTCGGACGGTTTGCCCGCGGCTACCAAGACAAAGTCATGTCGATTTTCGACGAGATTCCAGCGCAGCTCTCCACACACGAAAAACGTTTCAAGCTTTCGGCGCTCTCGGAGAACGCCAGGATGCGCTCGTACGAGGAAGCCTTCTTCTGGCTCACCGATGCTCAAAGAAATCCCGCAGGAATCCCCTGTATTCATACAGGGGAGGAATGCGGCTCTAAAACCCCGACGCTATTTTTTTGAGAGGCAGGCAAAAAATAGATGAATGTTGTCTGTACACTGCGTTCCTCGTGAAAGGAACCCTATGCTCACCGGACGCAAATTTGCCGCCAGGTTTAAGAATTCATCTGCACGCGAGGCCTACCTCACCTGGTCGGCCGGGCAGATGTTTATCTACAACGAATGCGTTCTGGAACAGAGGTTCTTTGACAGCCTCAGCCGACTGATAGCGGAAACTGAACGGCATAAGCAGCCGATTCGGAATGAGTGCCGCGTAGCGCGTCCCAAACCCGATCAGAAATACGCGCATTTCGTTGATAAGGCACAAAGACCGTGGTTGTCTCAGGTTCCCTCGGCAATTCTGGGCATCGGTGCTTTTCATTTTTGTCAGGCCTCAAAAAGAGCGGCAACCGGACTGGCTGCTCGTCCCAAGTTGCGCGCCATCAAAGACGCCGATCGTCATCTGCTGCTGACGCGAGCCTACTTTACGATTAAACCTACAAGTCGCGCAGGTTGGTATGAACTGCGATTCGGATCCGCACGCATTCCGGGCGGAACGATTCTGTTTCGGGCACACCGTGAGTTTGTCGTGCCGGCAATGGTCAGCGTGACGCTGACAAGCAAAGCTCTCTTTGTTTCCATGAGCTACGAGGAGACAGAACAAGAGCGGTTCCCCGAAACAGAAAAGGAAATGCTTGAGCGTCTGCGGCAATACTCTGAAGAGGAACTCATCGCCTGCGGAAACGGGATTGACCGGGGTGTCGTGCGTCCGGTTCAAACGAGTAACGCTCCCGAGCCTTACGCGCTGACAAAGGATCAGCTGGAAAGAATCCGCCGCAAAGAACGTCAGCGCAAGCATTATCAGAAGCGCATGGCTCGTTGCGAAAAAGGCAGCCGTAACAGGGCAAAAATGCGTCGGAAAGTGGCACGGACGTTTGACTATCGCAAGAATGTCATCAACGACTTTGCGCATCAGACCTCGCATGCTTTGGTCAGTGACGACAAAGTACAGTTTTTCGTGCTTGAGGACTTGAGAGTCAAAAACATGACCAAAAAGCCTGAGCCGAAATACGATGACAACGCAAAAGCATTGCCTAACGGCGCACGATCCAAAGCAGGACTGAATCGAGCCATCCTCTCAAGCGGTTGGGGGAAGACGGAAGAATATTTGAAGTACAAAGCAAAAAAGGCGGGCAAACTTGTCATAAAGGTTGAGCCGGCCTACACCTCTCAGCGATGCCCGAAATGCGGTCGGGTGGGGCGGAAGAACCGACCATCGCAGTCGGAGTTCCGTTGTGTGAGCTGCGGATTTGAGTCGGCGAACGCGGATTATGTGGCAGCAGGAAATATCCTGATGGCAGGAGTGAAACTGATCCGCGAAGGCAGACTCGAACCGAAAAAGGTGAAAGCCACGCTGCGCGGGAAACCAGCGAAGGCAACAAATGTAAAGCTAGGTCCGGGCTGGGCCGATGTTATGCCTGTGGAGCCGGAGAGGTGTCAGGGGAAACTCAGATGCCAAACCCGCTATGAAGCAGGAAGCCCCTCATTTCAATGAGGGGAGAAGTCACATCACCAATCCGTGTTTTGCAGCGAGCGATCCTTCCGTGAGCTTGAGTTTGAGCCGTTCTCAGTCCTCCGTGAAATGCTACATGGCCGATACGGGCTTGCTCTGCGCTTTGGCCTTGGCAAACGGTGCAACCACTGCCGAGGCGCTCTACCGCAACGTTTTGCTCGGCAACGTGGCCATCAACGAAGGCATGCTGGTCGAAAATTTTGTTGCACAAACGTTAGCAAGCAAAGGCGACAAGCTCTTTTTCTATGCGCAGACGAGTTCCAAGAAAGGCTGCGAGCGCATGGAAGTCGACTTCCTCATTGTGCGGCCGTTTGCCGATGCAGGTGGAAAGCCTCGCGTCGTACCGATCGAGGTCAAGTCCGGCAACAAATACCGTACGACTTCTCTGGATCGTTTTTCACAGAAGTTTGCGTCCAAGGTCGGAACAGAAATCGTGCTGCATCCTGGGCAGTTGCGAAAAGAAGGCAAGCGGCTCTTTGTTCCGCTTTATCTCACGCACCTGCCCTGACAAATCAATTCTCGGCGCTCTTGCGGCGGTGCACCCAAATCCAAACAACAAGGCCAAGCAAGAAAACAGGAAGACTCAGCCATTGGCCTCTGGACAGGCCAAAAAGTCCCAGTCCGAGATAGCTGTCGGGTTCGCGGAAATATTCCACGATGAAACGTACCAGACCGTAGCCCATGCAAAAGAGCGAGCCAACGGCGCCGGCCACGCGCGGCTTGCTGGAGAACCACCACAGCACGGTGAAAAGAAGCGCCCCTTCCAGGAAAGCCTCATAGAGCTGCGAGGGATGCCTTGGCACCAGCGTGCCCGAGTTCTTGAAAATCATGGCCCAAGGCACGTCGGAGCCGGCCGCCCTGCCCCACAGCTCCCCGTTGATGAAGTTGCCGATGCGCCCGAACATCAAGCCCAGCGGCACAAGCGGCGCTACAAAGTCAGCCACCTCAAAAAAAGTTTTTCCCTTGATGCGGGCAAACGCACAGATCGCCAAGATGGACCCGATGATGCCGCCGTGCGCACTCATACCGCCCTGCCACACCTTGAAGATGTCCAAGGGATGCGACAGGTACCACTCAGGCTGGTAGAAAAGACAAAAACCCAAACGTCCGCCGAGAATGACCCCGAGCACGCCGTAAAAGAGAATGTCTTCCACGTCGTTGGCGGTCATCTGACGCCACGGATCCTTCGCGCGCAACCGTCCCAACGCCCAGAAGAAGGCGAATCCTAGGAGATACATCAGACCGTACCAGTGCACGGCAAGGGGACCGATCGAAAAAGCGATGGGATTGAATTCCGGCGCGAACATACGAGCAGAATGCAAATGTTAGAAATCAGAAGCGTTCGTTGTCTTTGAGATAACGCCATTTGCCGGGCGGCAATGCGCCCAAACGTACTCGACCCACGCGAACGCGCTTTAGACGCAGCACTTTAAAGCCGACGGCAGCACACATACGGCGAATCTGTCGTTTCTTGCCTTCTTTCAGAACAAAACGAAGCTCATCGTCGTTTAAAACTTCAACTTGAGCAGGCAACAGCGCCTTGCCGTCAAGCGACAGACCGTGACGAAGAAGCGCCAACGTTTGCGCCGCAAATTTCGGCGCTTGACCAGTTTGCACATCGGCAACGCGCACGATGTACTCTTTTTCGATCGTGCTGTGTTCGCCGATGATGGCCTTGGCAACGCGTCCGTCCTGCGTAAGCACGAGAAGGCCCACGGAGTCGATGTCCAGGCGCCCTGCGGGAACCAGGCTTCTCAATTGGGCGCTGCTCCAGCGAAGCGTCGAATCGTCACCGGCCCAGCG
>OGEA01000365.1_pt1 | contig 31495 bp, 44 predicted proteins | sample 1570531 | NCBI WGS metagenome assembly OGEA01 (sample SAMEA2581973, study PRJEB24529) | metagenome | biome: Human gut stool | place: China | collected 2011 | reverse complement strand
AGCGATGGTGGTAGGTAATACATCACCTGCAGTGCTGAAAAACAAAACAGTATAATTGAGTTACTGTTCATAATCGACTATTTCTTTAGGATATCTAGCTCTTATTAAATAATCAGTTCCAGTTAATATAGTGCGATAAAATTTAACATTAGTGATATTTTTATTAAGAATAAGCATTAAACATTTATTTGGTCCTGCTTCAAATGCAGATTCCCCCTCTTCTTTTAAGTCACCACTTCCATTTAAATAAAGACTTTCACTTAAATTCACAAATACAGCATTTATAAATTTAGTAGTATCTTCACTAGCAGAAGAAGGAAAAGTGAATTTTACCATTGTACATTCAACATTTTTAGGGTTTATCATTAGAAAATTGCCCCATACCTTTAATGGTCTACTCATATCTGATTGATAATAAGTACCAGTTAAAAAACTTCCATAAGGAACAACAATTTCAGCAAATGTATAATCATTAGAACTCGGAGATATTAATGTGCTACGTATAAAAATTGTCTTTGTTTGTCCTACATCTGGAATTTGTTTACTAACATAAAATTTATTGTATACTAAATCTTCTTCTTCTGTATAAGTACAAAAAGCAAAAGTTATTGTATTGGTATTTTTCTTCATTAAAGTTATGGCTTTATCAAATGTTTCAACAGCGTTTACTCGCGAAGTGCCATCATTATTATCATTTCCGTTTTTCTGGTCTATATAGATAGTTTGGCTAGGCGCGATAATTTGTGCCTGTATTTTATCTATAGCGTCCTGCCCCAAAGGAGGCGCACCGCCTATAGTTAAGCTGTTAGATACTTCAATAGTGTCAACAGTCAACTTCCCATTTATATCAAAATTGCCAGTTACACTACCGCCTTTGTTTGTTATGTTATATACCCAATCTGTCCACGTTCCACCTATATTAATACGATGGTATGCACCTGCTTTATCGTAGGCGACGGAATTAGCATAATATACCTGTGCAATGGTGTCATCTCCGTTTTTCAGCACTACCAACTCACCTGTACCGATTGCCCCCACCGGCTGGTGCTTGTCTGCGGCAAATGTCGCTCCAGTTATCTTGTAGGTACGGCTTTCAGTCAATGTATTCCAGTCGACAGTGTTCGCAGCGACATTCGTTTCAGTTACTAAAATATTCTTGTTTTTCTTTGTATGTGTTTCTAGCGCGGTAGTAAGAGCGTTGGTTATATTCGTTAAATCTGTATCCAGACAATCTTGACCTTGACTTACTATATAATCTGCCAATGCTTTAGCCATTATTGAAGTCTGTCTATATAATTTATTGTGTAATAACGGGTCTGCAATGCCCGCAGTTACACCTCTTGTTCGTTGCACATTCACATTATAATTGTCATCATCCATTATGTTTTGATATCCTGCATTAAATACCTGTATATTAGTTCTTGCCATCATTAACACTCCTTTTTACATGTTATACATCCATTGTCCATTGGAATATCCTGCTATGTCATTGGTTTCTTCGCCATATCCAAAAATTTTTTTATTTGTAAATTTGTAGCTATCAAAAACCCAATGTGCAGTATAACCAGCTAACCTTGTAGTATTATATCTGTATGCAAATATAGGCAAACCGCCTTCATCTTCTACTATTACATAATTTATTCGTACACTTTGAGGTTTAGGAATTATTAAATTATGTCTTATTAATTGTTTTTCTATGTCTGTTAATTTGCCAGATATAAATACGTCCATTGTCATATCCTGATTATCTAAAACAATTAACTCATTTTCAGGTAAAACTATATCCCATAAAGTATATAATTCAGGTATGGACCCTTTCCATTGGTTCCACACTATTTTTGCTCTTAACAATGTTCTGTAAGCATTATCATCAAGTATGGCTGAAAAATTATCCGGTGATTGAAAATATAGTTGCCTACTTCTACCCAATATTATACCTATTATATCTAGTTGATTACCTGTAGCAGTGTCCAAATCAAATGCTTTTATAATATCTATAGCACATGCATTATTATCTTGATATAAAGTTATTGCTTTATTAAGCCATTGTATAAAGTTAGGTTTTAAACGGTATTCCGAAGGTATTAAATTCAAATAATATAAAGTATCCATTTCCCGTCTCCTAATTTGCAACAATTTTTATATTATCCATATTTCCTTGTACAACTTCATTAAAATTCATTTCTATATCAATCGTATTTTGTTGTTGTCCGTGCCTGCCAGCAGTAAGACTTACTACACTAAAAATAGGAGATGTTAAATCTGTATTCGCAACTAAAGCAGCATTCCATAATAGGGAAACAGACAAATTATCTCCTATACGTAAGTTATTTAAATATTCATATATATTATTTCGTATTTTATCTGTTATTGAATTGCTATATCCTACATATTTTTTATATTTACAGTAACATCTATATCAATATAGGTTGGTCTATAGAATTTTATGAATGAGTTTATATCATATCTATTTAAAATAGCCACTTCTATAGTCCCATTAGTATATCCACCAATACCCTTACGTAAGTATATTTGTTCTGCAATATCTTCATCGCTTCCACCTTCTACAACAGCCGTTATACTGTGTGGTGGCAAAGAATATGGATTTTCACCGCCAGAAGCTGTAGATAAATTCGTATCATTTTCATATACACGCAATCTTGTTACTCCTTCAACAGATAAAATACCAGCAACAGTTCCTTCTAATAATGTCTGTGATGGAATAGCTACGCTTACTGCTTGTCGTTCTTTAAGTTCAGCGTCCGTCTCTATGGGTTGACCTTCAACTGCTTTTACCTTATTGGTAACACTTGTCCAACCCAATTGTGGAGTAGCTATTTTATTTATATCTCCAACTAAAGCAGATATTGAACCTAATACTGTACAAATAGCAGATACTTTAATTTCTCCTTCTTCTGGAATAGTTATATTGCTAGGTAAATTCCAATTATTGCCGGAAATATCTTGCACTACACCACTTTTAATAACTGTTTGTGGTGTTCCTGTTAAAGTAACTACACAAGTGGAATAACTAGCAGATTTTCGCTTTAAACCATTTATTTTAACAACTGTATCTAATCCAGAACCTATAGCAGTAACTGGGGAACGGCTATTATACGCATATACAATGCTATTTAAAGTATCATACATTTTTAAAGCTACAGCAGATATATATTCATAATCCATACTATCATTTTCAAGATATATATCATCACCAAAAATATTTTTTGCTTCAGCTACTAAATCATCTTTTATATCTTGATAAGTAGGGATATGTAAACCAGCCTCATCAATGTACGGTGCAAAATATGCCATTTTATCCCTCCTTAAATACTTACTGTAAGATTTCCGTAATCGGTAATAACTAAACAAGTAAAAGTGTATTTTCTGTCTTTTATTTCGGATATAAAATTCACTACACTATTTACATTAGTTGTTCCGTTTATTCTTTCTTTAACAATTAAATCTAGCACCTGTTTATTTTCATCACTGCCTACGCTACCTATCATTCTTTGCCACAATGGCAATCCATCTGTTAAATCTTCCCACCATTCGCCATACAATAAAAGAAGTCGTGTTTTTATTGCTTGTGCTACAGCGTCTATATCCGTTAAAAGCTTTGACGATTTCTACCAAGTGTATAATCTCCATTTATATCAAGTCGTCTATATTTCACCCACTTACCCCTCCTGTCGTACTTCCGCCAGATTGTACTCCACTGTGTTTATGTCCCATAAATCTAATACCTTCAATTGTTGTTATTCCGTTAAGAGTTATACTAGATGTAGATATATCTATACCGCTATCCGAAATAGTTATTGCACTACTTCCACTTACATTTCTTAACTGCATAGCATTAGTACTATATCCACTTATAACATTTGGCTGACTCCAACAACCTAAAATAGCAAATGCGTCGGATAAATCATGTTGCCTAATTTCTATTTGATTTTGTGTCCCTCCAGATTGCCACCATGCGTCTATACAACTATCTGCAAAAATAACAAGGCATTCATCTCCACTTTTTATTGGCATTGTAACAACAAAACCACCAGCACGTGGTAATACTATAGGAACATCTAAAAGTAACGGCAAATCAAGCCATTGCTGTTGACCATTAATATTTACTAACTCTCTTATTGCCGGTTGAACTATAACTGTTTGTTCTAATGAGTTAAATTCTTTTATTATTCCAGGAACAGCAACTCTTATTTTTGTAGATGTATTACGTTGCAGTAATTCATCTTTTGCAGGTGTACCATTCATCATTTCTTGTAATGTAATCATTGTTTCACCTCTTATACACTGTTTGGATTAGAGCCAATTCCTTTCATCATTGCAGGAACTACATCTTTTCCATATCTACTATAAGCATTAACTGTTGTATACCAATCATTGCCTCTAGTATCTCCAGTATGTTCAACTTCATAAGCTTGATACATATTTTCTTCATCTAATTGTAGTGTCTGTGGTTGACTTTTTCCTGGCATATTCATCTGTAATTGCATACCGTTTATTTCTGTATTTTTTAACTGAACCATAGATAATACATTTATTTTAGGATTTAATAAACACCTAAATGAAACGCCATATTGTATTTGTTGTGGATATCCAATTAATCCATTCTTAGGAGTTAATATTAAAGCTTCATCTGTGTAAGTATCTGTAATTTTTGTAACATTTACCTGACCATCATTTATCCAAACATTAGCATTATTACCCCGTGCCACATCTGTAAGAATATCTTTTGGTCTACCAAAATAAACTTTTCCTCTTGGTAATGTTTGCCCACTTATTGTAGGTGATACTCTATTTACTTGTGTTGGCTTCTCTGCCTTAGATACTACAGTATCTATTACATTTCGAGGATTTTGACCGCGAACACAACTAAGTGATATAAAGTTCATATTTAAAAAAGTATCCCCATCTATACATACTAAAGTAAGCACATAATCTGTATTATTCTCTTTACTTCTAACAGCTTGTACAATCTGACCATCAAATATTTTTCCATATTGTTTTGGCTGACTTTCTTGTATTTGCTGAGGATTATTATCCTCTTTCGTTTTATTTTTACTATCTTTTTTACTTACAAAATTAGAACCTACAGCCTTTTTAGTATCTTCTGGATTTAAATTTATTGTATTCAAATAACCTTCATATCCAGCAGAAATAATAAGCCTGTCTCCTTCTTTTATTATTTTTTCTTCGGTATCTTTGTTCAAATTATAAATTTTAACTTCAGCATGATTATTAAAATCCATACCTCTGCGAACTCTGAAAACACAATGCAAAAGCGATACATCTAATGCATATTCTTTATTTTCATTAGACGTATCGCTTTTCTCATTTCCTTTTGTTGGTTGTGTATTGTCAATTTCAGCGGTAGAGGAAGCAACAACTATACGATATTTTCTAAGGTATAAAAAATTACTCATCTAATACACCCCACAGCAATAAAAAAGTTGAACCTAACGTTTCATTATCTGGATATTCAAGCTGAGTTTCACCAGATTTTACAATATAAGCTTCTCCAATATTTAAATATTCGTATTGAGCTAATATATTACTTGCTAATCCACTTCCTGGAACAAGAGGTAAATTTGCTATTAACATTTCACCCGTTTCTGCATTACTTATATCAACCGTCCAGTGATTATATTCCTCTAAATAACGCAAAAAAAGTTTTATGTGTATATTAGTTTTGTTTATATTTATTTTAAAACTAAGCATTTGGTTAGCTATATTTGTTAATGGTATTGTATATAACATAATCAAGCCCCCATTTCATACAGGGCACTTCCAGCTTGTTCGGTTGCTTGCGGTTGAACTTCACCTCTATTTGTAGTACCACTAGATGCCCAGTTTCGAGTTGATACTGTACCTGTAGCCACATTTACTACAAAAATTTCTTGTAACGTTACTGTACACCGTAAACCATATTGTGTCCTATAATTATCTGGTGCTGTAATATTTTGTATCAGCATATTATCATAATGATGCAATCTAGTGTGAACTGCTAGCGGTAATCTTAAAGCTTGCAATTCTCTTAACTTTTCATAAGCAGATACCGATTTTGTATAATACTCCGTAAATTGACCTTCTAACATTGTTGCCATAGCATCACTCATACCTATTTCCATAGTTAAAGTAGACGGATTTAAAAAACTGTGATCAGCTATATTAGCTCCGGTTTGTACTGGGTGTTGTGTTATAGTAAGCTCACTATCATGTTGTTCATTTAGTACGGCATCAAAAAAGAAGCCTCCAATATTAGTTTTAACTAATACTAATTCGCTGTTTGAGCCTCCTATTTTTGTTACATCAAAATTAAAATCTCCTGATATATATGAACCTATTAAACTACCTAAAGAAAAATCTGTTCCTAATAAATTTGTTATATCCCCAATATTACCATTGGTTATTACATCACTTACACCGCCAGCGACATTCCATTCTTTAGGTCGATATCCTTTTGAGAAAAAACCTGTACCACCATTTGCTCTATCTACAGTTATTTTTCCTAATTGCCATAATGCGGATAAAGTATTAATAGAGCCTGTAGAAAATAAACTCATACTATCACCCCACTAATACTTCTAATATCTCGTGCATTATTACCAATACCACCAATATTTACATCTGGTATTACCTTTTTAACAGCTCCTGCTACATCTTTTGCTGTCATTGGCTCTGTTCCATTTGGTGCTGTAACATTTATCTGACCTATATTGACACTTGAACCATTATAATTATTAGCTGTTGTCATTATCGGCATACCGCTACCACCTATTAAACTATGTGCATAAGTTCCTTGACCTAAAAAACCACTAAATCCAGTCTTTTCAAAGTATTGACTATAATCTTCTTTTGGTGGTGTGTAGAAGTCATCTACTTCTAATTTATTATTATTTAGATGTACTGGTCCACTAGATTTATTAGCATCTGTATAATCATAATTGCTACTAGGATTTGTTTTATTCCATTCATCAAAAGCTGTTTCAGCTTTATTAATTCTATTAGAATCATTAGCTTCACTTTTTCCAGGACGTTCATATCCTTTTCTGAAAGCTACAGCAGCTTTAGACGGGCTATCTGTAGAATAAAAATCATCCCTAGCTCCATCTATATTAAAAAATTCTCCACCTTCATTCATCTCCCAAAGTGCAAAATCAATTTGAGTATCTAAATCCGTCCAATCTTTACCTCGATTAGACGCAAAAGTTATTAAATTTTCACGCCTACTTCCTAACCATTGACCAATACCAGAAGCTCCTATACCATTTACAGTTTCTGGATTCAAACTTGATTCCTGTATCCAATTACCAACAATACCAGCAGCTTGAACTGGTGTAAGACCACCATTTATAAGGCGACGCATTATATATTGAGCTCTTTCACTTCTTGCATCATCAGAGGCATCTCCTACTTTTCCTTTAGTTACATCATCAAGAATACCTTCGCCAAAATTACCAAAAGCACGAATTACTTGTTTGAAAGCACCTTTAAAATCACCTCTTGCAGCTTTAGCTAATGCACTAAATAAATCACCCGTTAATCTTACAAGTCTTGTCATTAGTCTTAAAGTATTTTCTATACCTTTACCAAAAGCCCACCAAACTTCCTTACCTTTTACACTTAAACCAAATAATTTAGCGATAAGTTCCACTATGGCTTCTACTAAATCAAGAACACCATCAACTAAACTAGATACACTATCTCCCATAAGCATAAATAATCCGATTACATCAAAATCTTGGAACATATATTTTAATATCTCCAATATACGGAAAAATATTTCAGCTAAATTTTCCATAATCTGTTTAAAAGTAGACCACCAATTAGTTAATGTGGGTAAAGCTTCCGTATTTAGCAAAGAAATAATTATCTGTAAATAATTCTCACCTTTTTCAAAATAAACTTGTAAATTATCCCAAATTTTAAGTAATTTTTTCCATACTGGGGCTAAAGTCCTAGCAGATTTTCTGCCGTCGATGTAAGCATAAAAATCATCTATAAGAAGAATTAAAGCTGTCATTGCCGCCATAAATGGGTTTAACTTCATAGCTAAGCCAATAACAGATATAAACTTAATAACCTTTTGTGCTCCTTCTGGTAACATATCAAAAAATCTAGAAATGGTATCTATAGCAGTTTTACCAAAACGTGCAAGGTTCATACCTAAATTGACTACTATTGTTAATGCTTTAGCTATTTTGTTACCCCAGCTTGGCATATTCATTTTTAAATTTTCATTTATATCTTTTAATCCCTGACGAACTCTTTCAATAGGCCCTGCTAAATACTTTATTAAATAATAAGCTACCCATTCTTTTAACATCTTTATCTTAAGCATAAAAGATTGCCATTCATAGCCAATTGAACGAATATACTTTAGTTGATTATTTGCATCTGCTGGAGTTTGAAGTTCTTGCATTTCTGATCTAAGACGCAAGAATTGTTCTCTTAATTCTGGAATCCATGCAACATCTTCAAGTTTTGCCCCCATTGTATCCAATGCTAATTGTAGACTTTTAGCATTTTCCTTTGTGGTCCATATATCTTTAGCTAGTACTTGATATTTCATGTCTGCATCCGCTACAGATTTTATAGTTTTAGCTGTGGCAAAACCGACAGCAGTTATAGCAGAAGCAACAGCACTCAAACCTGTTACCATTTTGCCAAGTGATGTGGTGGTATCCATAGCACTATCACTTAATTTAGTTACAGCAGATTTAGCTTTATTAAGTGTATTGTTAAATTCGCTAAACTGTGCATTATTAACTATTGCACCTAGAGATACCAAATATTCTTCAATTACATTAGTATTTGCCATGGTTTCACCTCACTGACTATTATTATTTACGATACTAGCTCTATAATCATTAACTGCTTTTATATCTAGCATTTCATGTATAGCAATCAAATCATCTAAATCATAAGTACCGTCCCAAAGCTCATGCTGTTTCCATAAACCTGCAAGAACAGGTCTATAAAGGAATTCATTTAATGTATCTGCTTTTACTGTTTGGAATTGGTTTGCAGGGAGTTCGTCAAGCTCTGCAAGCCTTTTTCTCCGAAAAAACCCTCAACATTAAACATTACCACTTCAATCGTTAATAATATAATTGTCATAAAATCATTTTCTAATTCTTTATGGCTTAAACTACCATTATTTAATATTAAAGCTTCAGGCATTTCTGAACCATTTATATTATTTAGGATTTCTACAGCAGATAAACAATCTTTCTGTATTTCAATAAACTTATCTTTATCAATGCCACTTATTGCTTTTTGTAACATATCTACTTTATTTGTATTACCTGCATTAATTAAACCACCTGCTAAAGAAAAACCTATCTGCACAGCTATATAAGATGCTGTAAAAGCGTTTAATTTTTTAATTTTAAATTTATATCCATTTAATTCAATTATTTTTGTTTTATTAATCATAATTTACTCCTTAAAATAAAAAGCTACATCATAATAGATGTAGCTTATTTAGAATTATGTTGAATATCTGCCGCCATTAAGGTCCATGTAATCCTTTGACCTTGTTGTTGATATGGTGTATCTCCCACCTTTTGTGGTGATATCCCTTTTATTGTATGGCTTCCACCAGTAGATGTATTTCTTAATAACATTGATGTTGTAGCCCATTCACTAGTTGGCAAACTCCAAAGGGTATTATACCAATCGAGAAGCCAAAAATGTAAAGGACTAGTTTGTTGTGCTGTAATAGTTATAGTACCATTATTGCCAGCTATTTTACTTACCATTACAGAACCATCAGATGCAACATCATGAGCTGAACGGTCTGTACTCATGGATATATTTATATCTCCAACACCTTCACCAGTAAATAAATATGAACCAATTGTAGGATGAGAGATAGAACCTGATAAATCTAAAAAAGAATATGTTGATAAAGCCATTAAATAACCTCCTATCTATTAACAGTAACACCAATAGTTACATGTTCAATAGCCCCTGCAAGTTTTGCAGATACATAAATTGGTGGTGATTTACGTGCATCTCTATCTGCTTGTGATTGGTCATCAACTGACTCTGCTTGAATAAGATATCCATCTGGTAAAGTATCTCCAGTTTTTAAATTTAAAATTGCTGAACCATTCCATTTACCAGGAGCGATAAAACCAATCTTAACAGCTTGATCACAAGCAACCGCAATAGCATTCATTATGCTAGTCACACCAGCATCTGTTTGTGGAACTTTAGTAGATTGATACAGTAAATCCATAATATTCAGTTGAATATTATTACTTAACATATCAAGATTTAAAATTTCATCAAATTTTGTTGCATCTGCCATAGTTCCTTGCTCTAATACATCATAATAATAGCCACGATTTATATAAACATTGCCATAATTACCTTTTATATATTCAACTTGTGTATTAGTTAAATCGTCAGTAGTTACTCCTGGTAGTGATTTATAAGCTAAAGTATAGGCACTATTAGCAAGACTAGTATTATTACCCATAGCATAGCCCATAGTTGCTGCTACGGCATCTGGTGTATCTTCTTGTCCACAATATTGACCGAACGAACGACGATAATTTTTATCTTTTAAGAAAATAAATATGTCAGTGCTATTACCAGAACTAGATAATACATCTTCTGTAGCTACTGTATAAAAGTAAGTACTACTTGGTTCTGCTGTTTCTGTATATTGAGCTATCGCTTTTATATCATCATTAGTAGCACCACAAACTGTAAAAGCATACCATTCTGCATTAGCAATACGACAAGCACGAACAGCATCAACTGCTTCCTCATCATTTGCTTTATCCCAACACCCAATAGCAATACGATTAGGTGCCAATGGAGTTGCAGATTTCATTAATAAAGCCGCTTTATATTCTGGGCTATCTGTTGTATATCCATCAGATAACATATCATCTAAATCTGTATAAATACGAATACGTTCTGCTGTCGGAATTACTGTCTCATTTAAAGGTTCAGTTTTTGTAGAACCACCAATAATAAGACCTAAATTAAAGCTATTCCTAGGAGCAGAAACAGCACCTAATGTTATCTGCACATCTACAATAGGGGTAAGACTTAAAGATTTTGTTGTTGCCATAGATTAATCCCCTTTCGTTATTTCTTTATGATTTTCAATCACTGTTTCTCCACTAGCATTACCATATACATTAAGTGGAACAGTCTTAATTTCATTAATTTGTGTAGTGTATGTCATAAGACAGTTAAATCTTAAATTTAAATCTGCTCTTTCCCACCACTGTTGTAAAAAAAGCTCTGGCATTCTTAAGGGAACATCAGAGCTTGGTATTAGATAGATTTTATTTTCTTTTAAAATTTCACTTCTATTAGCATGAAAGTAATTTCTTATATTAATGAGATTATCATATGAATTAGGACCATAAGCTATAAGATTTACTCTTAAAACTCTCGTTTGTCCTTTACTAATTTGGATATCTTCCGCTAAATCATTATTAATAATAGTATCTACAGGAATAGTTATATCTTGACCTGATTCATCAAATATTTTAAAAAATAAAATATCATCATTAATGCTCCAACCTGGTTGTCCTTGTTGTTGCCAACTTCTTCTAACCGGCGGATTAATAGACCATGCAGGATTATCTATTTCATATCCTAAAATAGACATTAACTCTTCCCATAATATATCTTCTAGTTCATCTAAGGTTGTAATCATATCAATAGCCCTCCATGCGAACAGCTATCGCTTGATAATATCCATAATCAACCCATGGGTTAACCTGCATTATTTTATATTTATTATTTCGCCATTCAATAATATCAGATATAGCATTTGGATTATTTGTAGTAGTGTGTAAAGGTACTAAACTATAAAATACCATAGCTCCATTTATTCTATCACCTTCCGGTATCATATTTACTTCTTTAGCACTAGCTACTGTTATAACACCAGATATATTAAATTTACTAGGAGCATCTAATACAAACTTACCTTTTTCAAAATGCCCTTCTGTTCTAGTTACAGTATATATTTGCTTAAATCTAGGTGATAATATAACTTGTTTTACATTTACTCTACTCATCAGATTTCACCACATACGTTATAGATTTTCGCATTTCTCCTGTATCAATAAGAGGGTTAGAACTTCCTTTTTTTGCAATGGTTAATGGTGAATTAGAAGCCCAGCCATTATTAGGATTAGTAAACCAAGCTCTGACAATATTTTGTGCATACATACCTACTGCTTCTAAATGTTGCATAGCTGTCTGCATACTATTACCAGCATAAATATTTTCCATAGCTTTTCCATAAGCTGTTATAAGTCGTTCAGCTATTTCTTTTTTATTATTATTTATTGCCGGTTCAATCACAGGTCTTGGCGGTATATGCCACAATGGCGAACCATGCGATTTAATATACATTTCATACGCTTTAGAATATGGTTTACCTTCGTTTAATGCTGGTTGCATTTCCTCACGCATGGATTTTTTTCTTACTCCATGTGTTTGAATATACAATAGTTCAGCATTATTTATATCGTTTCCATCATCTCGGCTTGCAGTTTCTGCTGGTATCCCTACATAAACACGGCTTTTTTCAAGTAATTCTATACTTTTCTTTAAAGCATTTAAATTACTTTTATGTTTTACTCTTATCATGTTTACCATACCAACATACCACCTTTACCCATGAGTTTAGCAATAGACGCAAATTGTACACCATATTTAGTAAGCTTCCACTGCGCCCAACCATCTAAATCATTAGTTATTGTAGATACATCTTGCGAGTAAGATACACCGCTAACAGATTCACTTGTAACTATTCCACGAACTGTCGCAGAAGATATAACTTCATCAGCAGAAGGCGTATCACTATCGCTCATAGACTCAAGATATAAAGTTAAAAAATGAGCTATAAATAAACTCATACAAAACTCCCATTGCCCATGATATCTTCTATACTGCAAATTATTATTGGCTAACTCTAAAAAAGAATTTGCTACTACATCTGGTACTATATCCTTAAATTGCGGATAAAATTTAAAAAAATTGTCCAATGTATATGCAGGATTATCTCCACATTTTATATTAGAAGCAGAAGTGATAACCATAGGTCATCACTCCTCTTTAGATTTTTTTGCTTTTACATCAGTTTTTACTTCTTTATATTTATCTTCAGCTTCAGCTTCTACTTTCACAGATGAAGATTGAATTTTTGCTTCTAATACCTCAATATCTCCATCTTCCTTTGCTAATTTAAATAATGGATCCTTTTCCACCCAATCAGGAACATCCTCAATTGCATAGTTACCTGTAGTTATTACCTTAGTATCACCATGACCAAATTGATATCTTTTTTTAGTTAAAATACGCATAATATCCTCCTATTAAATACCATCATAATAACGAACTGGTTGATAAAATAAGAATTTAGGAACACCAAATTGAGAAGCATATAATGTTAAATAAGCTGCATCTGTTACACTTGGTTGTGTTAATGCTCGAGTTAGTGGTACTGTCATATCAAAATACAACGCATCTTTATCATTTACATAAACCATCATACGGTCTTTTTTAGATTGACCTGAACCAATACACCAACGACAAGGATAAATCTGAACATCAATACCTTGATTTATACCAATATTATTCTCTAATAAAAACTGTAAAATAGAAACATTACCTGCTTCACTAACTTTCTGACTTACTAAATACGCGTATTGTTGTGGAGGTATTAAAATTTGATTAGGCATTCCTCGCATATCATATTCAGCAGCAGTCCAAGCTTCAGTTAAAGCTGTATTAATATCATTTAAAATTTCATCTGGTGTTTTCTTTTTCCATGTTGTATCTGATTGTGCACCTTCTGCAACCAATGCAGTTACAACATTAGGATTATTGATAATACCAGTTGTTTTATATTCGTCATAACCTACATAGACATTCTGGTCTACAGCTTTTTGATAGTTTAATCGCAAACCTCTATCTAATAAATCTTCTAAATTTCTTCCAATTTGTTGGAGTTTATTTTGGTCTACAAGTGGCACTTTTAATACATTCATCCATGTGTGTACAGGATATTGATTTTTGCCAATATCTACCTGTACAGCAGGAATAGCTGTGGAACTACCACCTTGAATACCACCACCATTAGGAGCAGAAATACCATAATTTACATCAAAAGTGCTAGTGTATTCTACCCAGCCACCGCCTGTCTCGGCAACTATATCACGTTGCCATGTAACAGCTGTTAATGGTTCACGAATTTTAGGGTCTACTTTCTCAAGTTCACCCACAAGATAAGCCATACCTGAAGCAGTTGCAGCATCATATGCTCCGCCATAAAGTCCGCCACCTTGTTTCATTGCAAAATTAGCTAAATTACCAGCATTTTTCATGGTATTTGCTGGATTAATAATAATTGGTGTAGACATTAAATTATTCCTCCCTTATGGATTATTTCTAGTTTTAATACAAATTTCAGCGACCTTATTAGCATCAATTTTTCCAGTTGCCCAACAAACATTAGGTAATTCCACTACATTACCACTATCATCTGTAGCCTCAAATCCACCGATTATTTTTCCACTTCCGCTATCTTCTCCTGCTGTTCTAACATAAACCTTTCCGCCTGCTGTAGGTGTACCAACATTACAAGTAACCATTACATTCCCGCGCTGAATAACAGAACATGGTTGATTTGGTTGATATACTCCACTATTTTGTGCTAAATACTGCACAGCTTGCTGTACAATTCTAACTGCTACACCAGCAAAATTATCTGCTGTAAGCGTAGCATCACCCACAGAATAAGTATTATCACTATTTAAAATAACAGGAGCCCCAAAAGGAATAGCCTTGCTATCTTCCTTCACTGCTCTAGACATAATTACATCATCTGGTGTGCGTGCATAAGTTCCTGGGAAACCTAAATTCATGGATTTTCCAATTGCATAACCTGCCATATTATTTACCTCCCTTATATTGTGGATTATATTTTTTAGCCCACATTTTCCCTAAATCTTCATTTTTAACTGTATTGCTATCTTGTACTTTTCTACTAGCTTTTAGCACAGTAGCATATTGGTTATCTTGTACATTTCCACGAACAAGATTTGCTAAACTATCAATAGCTTTTTTTCTAGTATCTTTATCTTTAATACTTGCAACGATAGGCTTTAAAACTTTTAAATTTGCAAGAGTATCACATGCAGGTTTATTAATCATGCTTTCTTCATCGTTAATTTCTTCTGGTTCTACTGTAACTGCTTCTTCCTGCTCTGTTACACTTTCATCATTTGTACCAATAAGTTGATTTTCTAATTCATCTAAAGTAGAAATTTCATCTTCTTTATGTTCAGGTTCACGTTTTTCTGCCTGCATAATAGCCTGCATTGTTTCTTTTAAAGATTTTATTTCTGCCATAAGCTCATCAACAGATGGACCTTCATCTTTTACATTTTCTTCTGGCTTCATTTCTGTTTTTTCATCATGTAAAAGCTTGCTTGCTTCTGCAATTTCTTCTGGTGTAGAATTTTCATCTCTCGCAAACATGGCAAACATTTTATTTTTTATAGCTTTTAAACTCATTTTTTTGCCTCCCTTATTAACTTTATTCTTAATTTCTGGTTTACTATCTCTAACAGCTACCCTATGCCCAGCCCTACCATTTTTTACGATAGCGATATGATTACCTCTTATTTGTTTTTGAATAATAGTATTATCATTCCCTAACTCCCAAAAACAATCATATCCGCAAGACACCTCTCGTTTTTCTTTGGATGTTATCTCATCAATTAGCATTGGATCATAAATCATTAAATCAGCAACAATGCAGTCATTATATTCACCAATGCCTCTTCTTACATCTCTACAAATACCTTTTAAGTATGTTCTACTATTTTGTGGAGTAACATCTTCTAGCGGGTGGTCATCCGTTACAGGTTTTCCTTCAAAAGAAGCAAGGGTAGCTTTGGAAAATACTTCTTCTGGGTGTCTCACTATTTTTACAGTATCATTGCTAGGCAATTCTTTAAAAGGAGTTTCACTGCCTAAATATAGTTGTTGTCCAGTTCTAGCAATTGGTACATTATGACAAATTAAAAAACCTTCTGGAGTTTTAGTTAAATTATCGGATATTTTAGAGCCATAATAAGATATCATTTCATTTTCTCACCACCTCACATTATTTTTAAAAATTGATTTTTAGTCATATTACGAATAGCTCCACCATAATAAACTTTATGCGGAAATTTAATATCATTAATGTCTATTAAAGGTTCTGGATAGCATCTGCAATTAAATATATCTCCGGCATTATAATTTCCATAGGATTTTTTGTTTATTAATCTTTCAGGACTAGGAGGATAGTTAAAGTTGATAAGTACTCCTTCCATATGAGAGTGACTTTTTCTCACTCTACTATCTTCACTAGTTCGCCATACATACCAATTAAGACCTATAGCTTGAGCTCTTACTCTTGTTAATGCAGTTTGAGCTTTGCTTGTTTCTGTTCTTGCTATTAATTGTGCCCTAGTTTCACTTATATGTGGATAATACCTAAGAATTTCATCTCGTATATCTGTAGCACGTTTTCCTTCTAATACCCCTTTTGCTATTCGCCTATCGACATATTTGGCAATATCCAAAGGTAAAGATGATATATAATTTGCATTTTGGTTTATCAATTCATTAAAAGTAACTCTTATTTGTCCAGTTAATCCTTTTTGTAATTCTTTATATATCATCTTACCTTGACTACCTTTATTAGCAGCTTGTCTCCAAGATTTTACGTTGTCGGAAAAAAGTTGAGTAATCATTCCTTTAGCCAACGCTTCCGCTTTTTTTATAAATGTAGGCTGTCTAGCTAAGGACTTTATTGTGCTTGTAATTAAAAAAGGACTATCAAGATTTTTTAATTCATCTTGTAGTCCTTGTATTAGCTTTTTTATAGCATTAGCATAAGCTTTTTCAATTGTCCTTTTCATTTTCCATTTGTTGTACTTCATTACTTAAACCACCATTAATATTAGATTCTAATCCAAAATCTGTTTCTACAGGTATATCAATTTCATTACTTGCCTTATCTATATCTTCATCGGTAATATTTGTCCACATACCTGTAGTATCACTCATTTGTTTATATTCTTTAAGTGCTATTCTATCTGAAATAATTCCACTATCTCTAGCTTCTCGAATAGCAGTTGACTTCTTAGCAACGATATCCGCAAGTTTTTCTTCTGTTGCTCGTTGTACTGGATTAAATCTAAAATCTAAATCATCAGGAATAACTCCCCATGTACTCATAGCTATTATTGGTAACAACTTTTCTGCTATTGGTCGCAATGTACTTTCTTGTTTTTCTTCTATCATATCATAATAGTTTTGCAAATCACTTTCCCCTGTGGCATTTAATCCAGCGGGAGAACGACCAAATAATCTAGTAACGGGAATTCCAGCAGCACCGCTTATATCCATTATGAATTGTTGATAAACATCACTTAATCCACTAAATGTATATTGATGAGTACTAAAATCATCTTCTTTATCCAGTATTTGCATACTAAAATTATTCATCAACCAATTTTGAGATTGTACTGTATCATATAACTCTCTTTGGCTATTAACATCTGTAGTTGATAAAAGCTGACCTAAATCACTCATTTTAAGTACTCTTAAATTAGCTAAAAATGTTAGGTTGGCTATATTCCAACTAACATTATCACGCTTTTTTAATTCATCAAAAATTGATTCTATTACTGAAGCTCCCCAATATTGCTCGGCTAACCATTCCCAATAAGGCAACTCATCTCCAGTAAATCGAATAACACGACTGTGATGAATATTGATATTTATATTAGTTTCCGGATCTGTTACATAATAATATTCTGGTAATCCATGTTCTGAATCCGATATATCTGTTACCAAACTAGTACCCGGATAACAACCATTCCATCTATCAAGAATAAGTATCCCCTTGAAATCTCCAGGCAATATACTATCCAAATCTAAAGGCTTGCTTAAATCTTCTCCTTGCCCCTTTATTAACATTATACCTAAAGCACCGCCATATAATCTGCCCCAACGTAAACCCTGTGTTATCTTTTTTATAATACTTGTTTTACGTTCTACAGACTTTAATTCTGTTATTGCTTCTGGTGTTAAATTAGATGTAATCTTTATCCAATTTTTGGTCATATCCTGCGGAATAACATCAATAATTTTTCTTATTAGCCAATGACTACGATATAAAGAATTCATCAAATTGAAGTTTCTTGTAAGCCTAGTAAGTGGATAATTTGTACTTTCTAGTAAACTAGGAGTAAAAGCTCCCATACGTGCCAACATATTTTGAAATGCGTCCGTTGCTTTGGCACGTATCATTTTTTTATTTTTATTACGACGCATTATTATACCTCCTTGGATTTATAAGAGTGAAGCAACCATAACGTACTGCGTCTGGTCCATGGTCTGCTATTTTTAAGGGTTTCTCTTTTGCTTGATTTTTCAAAGCTTTGTCATCCCATACATAAGACTTCATTTCATTTATAGTATTTTTGCAATTATCTTTATGAAACAATAGTATTTTCTTTTTAAGTAAAGATGATACATGGCGAATACCTTCTAATACTTTATTATCTGCATTTATAGTATCCTCTGCTACTTTTCCTCTTAATCCTTTTTTACGAAGCAAAACTTTAAAACTAGCAGCCGAAGGGTCAATTACTACATAAGCAGGTGTTATGCTTTTATCGCCTACAAATTTTAATAAATCCTCTCCATATTCAAGGTCTGTTTTTTCAATACCAGTTTTTTTACTGTCGTAGTAATACTCTTTCACCACATATAATTTTTCATTATCATCATATACATCTAAGAAAACCATAGGATTTACTGTACCATAATCAATAAATATATAACGTTTCATTCTGAATATATTTCGACTTATATAATCTATTAATTCATCACCAAATAAATTATCATCATCAAAACAATCTTTATAAATAGCACCTTGTGCCATTACCCATAAACCTAAAATAAAACGCTGAAAAAATACTCCTGCATATCTGCTTTTATAAGACTGTATCACTTCTTGTGATAATGAAGGATTATCTTCCATCATAAAATGTATATGAAGAAATTTTTTCTCTTTAGCTTTTTGTATCCAATCTGTATAAAAATAATGCACAGGACTTTCTGGATTACAATTAAACCATAATTTGGCACCTAAAATTGAACAACGACCAGTAGCTTGGTTAACAAAACTTTCTGGCATAAGTGCTACTTCATCTAATAACAGACCTGCTAAAGTAATACCCTGTATTAAATCTTGACTAGACTCATCACGCCCGCCAAAGATATAAAAATAATTCACTACATAGCCTTTTTGGATATATATCAAATTACTTGTCCTATCTTCTTCGATCGCAAATCCTCGAAGTATTAATACTGGCTTAAGCCATTTCCACACATTTCGCTTAAAACTACCAACCGTTTTTCCACACATTGCGAAATTTTGGGCATCAAAATATTTCATTGCCCATAAAACAAAAGATATTGCCATTGGTACAGTTTTGCCTGCACGAATAGAACCATCACATATAATACCGTTATATTTACTATATGGACTTTCCTTTTCCCACCATGTAAGTATCTGCAACTGCTTTCTACTAAAAGTATTAAATTTTATAACAGGCTTGATAATATTTTTTATTTTTTTAATCATCTCGCCATACCTCTTTAGTTGCATTTTCTATGGCTTTGGTAAAGCCATCATCTTCCATCAATGTTTCTTGACTATCATCTTTTGCTATTTCTTTCTTGAGTTTTTCAATTCGAAGTCTTTGTTCTTCTGTAGCCAATTTACCATTGCACATTTCTTCATACTGTTTAATTAGGTTCATAAGAGTTCCCATAGCTCGTGATTGAGCCATTAAAAAAGAAGCCTGTTTTTCATAGGCTTCTTTGTATTGATAAACAGTTGTTTCTGAACCGTCTACTGTTATTCTTTTAGTTGCATCATTAGTATCTTTAACATACATGATTTGCTGTGAACGAATAATTGCTGCATATTTAAGGCAAATATTTTCCCATAAAATATCTAGTGGCGACATCATCTCAATATTACCAACAAGCTCTAATGTTTCCGCTGGCAAGTATTTTGAAAATAAACCGTGCTTTATAGCATTAGTATTTTTCTCAGGTGCTCCACCTTTATTAATTCTAAGTTGTTTTGTTTCAGTACTTTTTTTTGAACCTTTTTCACGTTCCCATTTATACTTAGAAGCCCATTGCCTAACGGTCTTAGCAGGTATTTTATACTGCTCCAAAATTGTCTTAAAAGTAGAACCTTTTTCATACAAATTTTGAACCTTTTTCTTTATCTTTTCATCATATGCCATTCCTCCTCACTCCTAATTTCTGTACTAAAAAAGCCACTGTAAATTTAACAGTGGCTTAAGTTATATTTAATTATTTCGTTTATAAAACAGCTTTTATTATCATATGTTAATTAAAACGGTATGTAATACTTATATGCCATTTTCATTTTTTCAACAACACCACTATAGCCAGGGAAAATAGAACTTGCATCTACGCCGTGAAAACTTAAATATTCCATAATTTTATCACAATCTTTGCTAGAAAAATCATATCTTTTTAACAAAAATAACTTTGAAATATCATAATTATCAGGATAATCCTGTTGTTGTATCCTAATAAACTCATTAAATGCCATAAAATTTTCCTTAATAAATTCAAATAATTGCTTATCTAATGGGATTGTATTTATTGGAATTAGCTTTTTTATTTTATTATCTACATCTTTATTTTCTTCTTTATATAAATTTTCTAATTTAATTTCCCATAAAGATAAAACACCTTTTTGAGCATTTAAATTAGGATTCTTAGCGTATTCTGGAATAATAAATGTTAACGGAAAAAAGGTATCACAGTTGTAACCATTTTTATTTAATTCTTCTCCTCGTCTTTCTAAAAAGGCTCTAAAATCGGATAATAAGTTGTAATTCATTACCCAAATAGAAAAAACCTGTTCCTCTTTAATTCCTAAAAGATCTTTAGTTGCAAAATATAACGCTACATTAAAAAAACATGTCCAATCTAATAATCTTGTAGGAATTCCATAATGTTGAGCTAATGCTGCTACTTCTCTAAATTCATTTAATATCCATATATCCCTATCTTTTAATATATCCTCTATTAAATAAATTCTTTGTCTAGTTATATTTTCTTTAATCACTTTTGGTGTATTTTCTAATAATAACCCTTGATAATTACAATTTCTATAAAAATCAAATATCACTTTTGCTTCATTTGCTATAAACGCTTTTTCGTTATCAAAATCATAACCCCATATATCTTTTAAATCATTATTATTTTTTCTTAAAACACTAGGTAATAATTCATACTTCACATTACTTTGACCTCTAAAAATATATCTATTATTTCCACTATACATTATTTGGGGCAAAATATCTTTTCGAAATGTTTCAAAATCTATTACTTCTTCATTATCTATCCTAAATAACGAGTTAAAATTTACTGTCATAATCGTTTCCTCTCTAAAGTCTAATAATATACAACTATTATACCAAAAAAAAACAATAAACATAGAATAGCTAAATGATTATATTAATTAATTTATTTTTTTATTAAAGAATTTATTATCTTTTGTCTAATACTGTTTGCTACTGGTTCAACAGCCTCATCATTCAGCCTAGGATTATTTTCATATGGAACTATTTTATCTGTTGGTTTATAAATAATCTTAATGTCCATAACTATACTTCCTTTCCTTATTTTTGGGTATAAAAAAAGCACCTATTTAGGTGCTTTTTTAGCATTTTCTTGTTTAATAAATTCTAATTCTAATAGCCTATCCATAACTTTAAATAACATATTCTCAATATCATCTAAAGTATATTTTTCATTTGATTCATTTTCTTTTGATAAAATTGTATCATTTAAGTGTCGTCCTACAAAAGGATTTATGCTCATATTTAATACTTTTTTTATTCTTTTTAAATTAATATGTTCTTGATTAGATAAAATATCTTTAAACTTGTTATCATTTTTTAAAGTATCATCTTCTTCCAATATCTCAATAATTTTACCATAATCTACACCAACACGATAATCTAATCCCCATATTAATAAAGCAGCAGCTATATGTATATTATTAACTGATAAGTTTGCTAATTTATTCACATCATTAACCATTTTACAAATATGTTCACCTTTATAAGGTACAAAAAATCTAACTAAAATATCTTTTACATATTTAGTTTTTTCAGTATATATATACCACTTATCTTCAATTTCCTTATTAATTATACTTTTCTTATGAAATATAACAGTAAAAATACCTTTTATTATGCGAATTAACGTACTAGCAATAATTTTACTCTCTTTTTCATTAATAGCAATTTTATATAATACATCTAAATTTTTAGGTTCAATAAAAAATTTTTCATCTTTCTTTGATAATTTAAATAAACTATTTGAAAATTCTTCTATATTAAAATTTGAATCATTTTTTATAATATCATCTATTTCAGGAAAAAGTCCTTTATTAAAAATAATCTTAAAACACATACATATCACCTCAAAATTATTATAACTTAAAAATCTTTAGTCATTTTTTATAAAAATGCATATTAATATTATAAATATAGGTATATACCAATATTTATACAAAATTAACTTATAAAATAATAAAACCGCTGGTATTTTTACCAACGGTTTATCTTTTTTATCTGTAATTATAATATATCATAAGTATAAAACCATTATCAACCATTATTAACCACGATCGACCACGATTAACCATTATCGACCACACACTTTTTACTTAATGCTCTTTCTACAACTTCCAAAGCCCTAGGATGCATAGTTTGAACTATATAATTATATGAGTAATTAAGCATACTATATATTTCATCAAAAGACTTAAAGTTCAAATATCTTAATATGAGCAAACGTCTAAGAATTTCATCTTCTGGCTTAAAACTCAAGCTCAATATAAAATTACTTATCTCAAACTGTTTGCTTTGATACTCTTGTTTCATTGCTTCAATTTTTTCTTCTTGTTCTATTAGTTTTGCTACATATCCACTAACATCATTATTTATACCACTATGACCGATATTTTCTTTATAAGAAGTTGTCATCTTGCTTGGTGAGGCTTGTAATTGTTCTAAAATATAATTACATTGAATAATTTTTTCATTGGCTGTATAAGCTTGTTGTAGATATTCTTTAGCCTTATTAACTTTTATTCTGCTTATCTTTCTCATCAATCAATACCTCCATCTATATAAACACTAAAAGGATAGCTTTATTTTAGCTATCCTAATTAGTGGATTTATCCTATTAAAAATATTGTAGTTGCTATTAAACACAATATAATACTTGTAATTTTGATTATAGGAATATTTCTTTTATAAAATTCTTGTTCTGTCTTTAATGGTATTCTTACCAACTTAGGTCCATTATTATTCATATTTTCCTACCTTCATTACTTTTTTATTATCTGTTTCCATATCCCAGAAATCAATTCTTAGAATTTTTATATGCAAACGTTTCATCAGTTCTACATTAGCTCGTCTGAAAGCCCTACGACAAAAAGCATAGAAAAAGTTTTCTCGGCTTCTTTTTTCAACAGCTTTTTTATATGTTGTATCTGCATATTGTCCATCATTTGTAAGAGGATTTATCCCTTCCTTTCTCATTCACTCACCAGCCTTTATATTTTTTACTACCTTTTTAGAAAATTCTTTTGCAAATTTATGTTTTAATGTACAGTTATTTTTATTACATGGTTTCTTATTAATCCAACACATATACCCTGTGTCGGCTTCATAATATCGTTCATCACATTGCATAGTCGTTCACACTCTTTGTATTTTTTAACACTTATACCTCTATAAAATTAATATTAGGATACATATCCAGGAGCATTTTCTTTTTTATTTTGTACGCTTCTGTTTTTACACCTTTAACATCAATTATTTCTCTATGTCCATCAGCATACTCAACTTCAAAATCAGCTACATAACGTATACCTTTTGTACGCTCCCCATTTTCTAATATAAATCCTCTTAAAATCAAAAATTCTGGCTGTAACTTTATCCAATTTATTTCTCCATTAATACGTTTAGCTTTTAATTTTAAATAGTATTCTGCTTCTTTCCTACTATCAAATTTTAAATTGCCTATTATTGTTTTTTTTGCATTATATTTTGGTCTATTTTGCATTATTTTTAACTCCATAAATATTTAATATTTCTGTTATATGTTTTGTTGCTTTTTCCTTAGTTTTAAAACAATTTCCTGTTATAAAAAAAGCATAATCAGTTGTTGTTTCATCCCATTTATCTTCTATAACATCACCTGAAATACCAACATAATAATATGTTTCCTGTTCTTTTGGTTTCCAACAAATTTTTTTCTTTACAGTATTTTCAACTTCTTTTTTTATCCTATTAAATTCCTTTTCTATTTCCTTATACTTTTTTCTGCTTTCCAACAATACTTTACGTTCACCTTTATCTAAAGTATAAGTAGTAGCATATATCTTATACTCATCTTTTAAAAAGAATGGATTAGGCTCTAATATTTCTAAAAAAACAATATCCTCTTTTTTTATTATCCCAGCATTTCCACTTATAAATTCACTCATGATTAAACCTCCATCATTTTAAAGCTTCTATAATTTCTTTTCTGCTGTGTTCCATTTTTAATTCTCCATTAATTCTGGATTATCAAACTTATTACCGATTACTTGGTAATAACTTATGTCTTGTGCTGGAACAGCGAAGTTTTCAATTTCAATCATAAATCCTGCTTCTTTTTTGTCCCAGTAAATTATGCCTAAAGTTCCATCGTCTAAATCTTGAACAATGTCGCCTTCATAGGCTTTATATTTATCACTATAATCTTCTAGTCCTATACATTGACCCACTGTATCTGGATACACTCGTATTCCGCAGATAAATACATGGATTTTGTTTGGGTCTATATCGTCATGTTCAACTGAAATATTTTCTCCATAAATCCAATCGCCGACCTTATAGCCTAGTGTTTTTAAAAATCTGGTTCTATGGTCTATTATCTTGCCCCTAAATTTAAACTCTCTCATTCTTAGCATCTCTCTTTCTATCTATATCTGCTTGTATATCTTGGTGTGTGTATCCCATTATCTCGCCTACGCAAATTAATTTTCCGTAAGTTATGGAGCCGATAGCTGTTCCCCAAAGATTTACATATCTAGCTAACAACTTTTTGTATTGTTCTTCTGCTCTTAGTATAGTATCCATTAAGAGCTTGTATTGCTTTTGGTAAATATTTTTCTCAAATCCCATATCATTTGCCTTATCTCTCATCTTTTTTTTAAACTTAAGCACTACACGAAAACCACTTTCTTCATCTTCAGCAATCATCATATTTTTATTAAGAAAATCAACTACATCTGGATTATTTTTTCCATATTGCAATAATAACTTCATTGCAATGTCTATATATTCAAGCTTATCTTTTATTGACTCTAAATCTTCCATAGAAATTTGCTCCTAATTTGTTGATATCATGAAATAATCAAATCCACCTGTAATTTTCCCACCATGTGATTTAACTATTTTAGGTTCGTTTATATCTTCTTTAATCTCACCTATAGATTTAAGATAATCAGCATATTTATATAGTCCTTCTAAGTTGTTAGTATCATAAAAACTTGCTACTAAACCATATTTATTTTTTAATCCTGTTTCTGCCATTAAACGATTAATGTCATTTCTACGTTTGTCCCTCTTAGCTTTATTTTCCGCTTCTATCCTTTTTTGCTCTGCTTCTATTTTTTTCTGTTCTTTTTTCGTTATTCTATTTTTATTATTATAAAAATGCCATAATTCTTTATGTTTTTGATAATATTCCTTAAACCTGCATTTTTGTGAACAATATCTTGCTTTACCTGTTTTACTCTCAAACTCCTTACCACAAATGCATATCTTTTTCATAGTTATACCACCTGTGCTAATCTTATACGATAATTTTCTGCACCTTTCATTCCAACAGATATTGTCATTTCTGCAATTCTACTCATTATTCGTTCTCCAAATAATTCAAATAGTTCTTGCATATTGTAATTAGTTGTTATTATCGTTGTAAGATTATTTTCATATCTAGTGTTTATTAACAAAAATAAATTTTCACGTTCCCAACTACCCACCATTTTTAAATTTCCGTTGCTATCTCTATCTTTTTCTGCTCCAAAATCATCAAGAATTAATACATCAACTTGTTTAGCTTTATTTACTAATTCCGTTGCTATTAAAGCTTTTTCTTTATCATTAAAGCCTTGTTTTATACAATCAAATAAATTTGCTGTAACAATCATCATGCTTGGTATATTTTGTTTTAATAAATTATTTAATATAGCTGCTGCAAGATGTGTTTTACCACACCCATATCTACCGTGTAACCTCAATCCCCTACATTTAGGAATATAATTCGTACAGAAATCTAAACAATCATTATAAGCATTCTCTGTTGCTGGCAATATTTTAAAATTATTAAAGGTCTTACCTTCAAAAAGTTTCCCCACATTGCTTTGCTCCATAAGCCTATTTATTTTTTCTTGCTGTTTATAATTTTTCCAGCGTTCACAATTACTGTAGCTTATAAAATATTTACCAGCTTGTTCATCTACTTTTACATAAAAACAATTTTTGCAATCAATACCATGCTTATTACAAATCTTACATTTTTCTTATCTATACATAGCATCAACTAATGCCATTTCATTTTTAGAAAACTCACATGGTATATATTTTATTCCTAGTTCTTTACATACCAATTTTCCATCAATCAAGCTCTGCCCAATTGATATCTGTTCCTGTCTTTCTTTGAGCCTGCGTTGCAATTCTTGATAGGTTGCTAGATTGTAATTGTCCATTAGATTCACCACCTGCTATTTTCAAATTTGCCCAACCTCTTAATATTCCACCTACATACTTAACAAAGTATATTCCTTGCAATTTTCTAGAACTTTGCAATGCCTTTTTTAAAGCTTGTATAGTTTGTTCTGCTCCATAAACTTGTGCATACTCTCTAAGACAGGCTATTTCATTAGCTCCTGGTGTTCCTCCTAGATTAGAGCAGATTCGATTTTGATAGAAAATAAGTACTTGACTTTCTGCTGGAGAAATGTTATCATCACGCGCGTTATTATATATATATATATTATTCTCTATATCTCTATTACTCTTATTAGGGTTTTGTTTTAGGTTTGGTATTGGGTTTGTATTTAGGTTTTGAGTTAGGTTTGATTTTAGGTTTGTATTTTCTGTTATGAGGTCGTAAGAGTTCGCATTATTATTGAGTTCTTGGGTTTCATTTAGGTTTTGTTTTAGGTTTGTATTTGGGTTTGGTTTTGGGTTTTGGATTAGGTTTTGATTTAGGTTTGGTGTTACATTTTCAACATAATTTTTTATTAAAGCATATGTTGAGCTTTTACCTCGTGTCTTACTGGGAATATATTCTATCAATCCTGCTTCAATAAGTTTTTTTCGTTTATCATTTAACTTACTATAATTTTTCAAATTAGCTTCTATCATCAATGTATTATTATCTATATTAAATTGAGTAGGTCGCCTAAGATAATTCCATTTGTCCCATAATACCCAATATAAAATCTGGGTATCGTTATCTAATTTACTAGCATAATTAGAACGAAAAGAAATTATCAAAGATAAAGGTTTTAATTCCATATTTTTTACCTCGTGGATAGGTGCTTGTCTTTATGGCAAGCACCTTTTCCTATTTATTGTGCCACTGTTGGCATTTGTACAACATTATTTGGTTTTGGTACATCAACTACAGATACATCGTTAGCTGTTGTTTCTGCTTCAGTATCTTCTCCAAATAAGGAAATTTGATTTCTCTTACCATCTAAATACTTGCGTGCTTCTTGTTCAAATGCCCAAAGAGCGTCAACCGCTTCTTGATTAAAAACCCAGCTTGACTTGCTTCTACTTCATCAGAAGGACATTTCATAAGAGGTGTATTTACTACTATCTCTCTATCAGCAGAAGGCACATAAAACATGATAGAAATAACTGCTGACATTGTTTTATCTTCTGCATACTTGAAACTTACCGCATAAGGTTTTATACGTTTTATAAGTAATGCTCCTAATCCTAAAATATTTAATGTTGGTTTAGTTAAATTTTTTAATGCTGTAAAAAATTCTGGTGCAGGTTCATCATTAAATATAGATGTATGATATGATGGCTTTTTATTTTCATTTGTCCTCATATATTCAATAGTTAATTTACCTGAACTTTCCTGATATTTAATCTTATTAATAGTTACATTGCTCATTTTATTCTTATCTCCATATTCTTTTTAGTTAACTTATAAATTTTTGCTATATCTTTAGTTAATGCTATGGATTGTAAAATATATTTTTTTAAAAATGTGAATTTCCCTGTATTATGAATCTCATTATGATGTACCCTACAAAGCGGTAATACTTGCATTCCTATCTGTGGTATTTCTTTTCTATTCCTACCAGCTCCTATAGCATCCACATGATGAAGTTCTGCTTTTTTACCACACACTGCACATCTTTTCTTCATTAAACAAGCCCATACATATTTAGGAATATCTTCACATAATTCATATAAAGGTTCTCCTATATCTATATCATGAAGTATACAAAAATCTATTAAATACGTTATATATAATCTAGCTACTTCTACACTACAATTCGATAAAGAAAAATCTGTGTCAAAACTACATGGAACATGACCATTAAACATTTGTTTAGTTATTTCTTTTGTAGCTTCTAATGGAGTATATCCCCACCATGCTGAAATATATCCCAACAAAACAAAAACTTTTCTTCTTTGAGCCATACTTATTTTTCTACTATCTGGTATTTCAACAATAATTTTTTTAGCTGTTTTTGTAATCTCATTATCTTCACAAGGAATGAAGGCGATTACACCGCCTTCAGTTCTCTTTACAATTTTTCCATACTTAATCATTAAAACGGAATTTCTTCTCCAAAATTTTCAGCTAAATTATTATTGTTTTCTAATACTTTTTTTACAGGTGGTTCAATCTCTGTAATTCCTTCTACTGGTCTAATTGATATTAATTTAACAGTAGTAGATAATCCGCCATTACGATTAATATATTCTTCTTCTCTAAATACTCCACCAAATAATTTTCCTTCTAAACTTTTTTCATTCCAATTCCAACTATATCCTGGATTTGATTTCTCAATATTTAATAACATTCCTTTAAAACGTCCCATACTATCGCCTTCTGTAAGCTGATAATATGAACCTCTCCATTTGGCTTGTTCCTTGTTTCGTTCTTGCTCTTGTAAATATTGATTTAAATAAAAATCTTTATATTTACCTTCTGCAATATCTATTGCAAGTTTTAACATCTCTTTTCCATTCTTAGATTTAGTACATTCAGCTCTAACAATGCTACATACATAACCACCAGCAGGTAATTTTTTATATTCTCCTGTAATAGCTTCTACACTATCCCAATTTGCAGGTTTATTCATCATCATTAATTACTCCTCATCATTTTCATATTTTATTAATTGTTCAATTACAGTTTTTATATCATTAGGTATCTCTTTATCAAAACACCCCATAGGACTTTTTGCTGTAGAATGATTAGCATATGTTTCAAATACATAGTTACCATCAACTGCTTTAGCTAACAATACTGTTGTAAATTTACTCTCTAAAACGATTTTATCTAGCTTTTTGCCACTAGTTTTTATACGTGTAAAATAAAAACCACTGTCATCTCTATCTGTTTGAGAATGTGCAATACATACAACCGTTAAATCATCTCTTAATAAATGTAATTTGGAAATTAGTCTCCATATACAGGTAGCTAAATCTTGCCATTTATCATAATTTTTTTCTTTCATACGAGCCATTTCATCATCAACCATAATGGCATTTATAGTATCTATTACAAGAACTTTTATATTTTTAAAATCTGTATCAATTCTACTAATAACATTTTCTATAGCACCTACATTTGAAGTTTGAACATAATTTTTATTTTCTGTATTATATTTCTTTTTCCAACCTTTCCAGCTAAGACCTTTTCTGTCTGCGTCAATAATAAATGTAGTTTTATAATCAAGATTACGAAGGCTGGTAGTTTTACCAGCTCCGCTTTCGCCCATTATACAAACAACTCTACTCATTTAAAGCACCTCATTTTATTTGAATATTTTGTTTTGTAATTATCTGAACACCATTTATAACAGCACCTTGCTTTATTGATTTTTTTAATGCCACTTTATCAATTTTAGGTTCTTGTGATATTAAATATTCTGTTGGTATATGCTCTATAGAATTAATTTCTAATTGTTCAGACTTTCTAAAGCTAACTACAACTTTTGCAGTTTCAAATTTATGTCCTTCTAAGTTATCAGCTAAATATTTTTTTAATCCTTCTACTTTATTATTAAGAACTCTTTTTCTATTGGTTAAATTTTTAGCTTCCTCATCAATCGCTTTTTCTTCTGCACTTAGATTTTTTATATATAAAGCCACATTTTCTCGCTTGTCAGTTAAAACCATATTTAATTCATCAAGACGAGTAGGATTTATTATCTCTCCTGTCTCCATGTCCACACATTCTTCAATAGCCTTTTCAAATTCTTGTTTTATTTCATATAAATTCATCACGCCACAGCCTTTCTATTTGTTATTATCTGCACATCTGGTGGTAAAATATCTGCATAACCATTACCTTTATCATCAAAATATTCAATATGCCAACGGTTATTATCAAAATATATATCACTTAATCTACCATTTAAAATATTTTTATATTCCCAATCAGTTATACAATTAGTTGCTATAATCAAAATTGGTTTAGCATCTTCTTTATATTCATAGATAGCAATTGTTTTCATTTTTTTACTCCTATGTTATACTTAAATTACGAATAATTTTTTATCTTGCTGATTAGTTTAATGCTGGTCAGCTTTTTTTATTAACATCATTAAATTTAGAAATAATTTTATTTCACCTTTTTTTAAAGCACCTCTATGCTTAATACAAATATATTTACTTATATTTACATACATTTTTATCACTCCTTTTTATTTTTTGAGCAAATGAATAACATTGACGGTCATCAGCACATACTGGAACAGCAAGACCGCATATTAAATGCAATATATGCACCTGCCCTTTATTCAATTTTTTACCACAACGCCAACATTTCATTTATTCTTTTCTCTCTTTCATTGGTGCGTACCAAGCACCATAGCAGAATACACTTGCAAACCTCCCTGCCATAATAAATTTGTTAAGAAGATTATCGTTAAAGATTTGCTATTTTCTTTTTTTATTTTTTGTTACATTAATAACCTTTCTGCTATGGCTTGCTACGCACCAATTTTAATTATGATTTAATAATTTTTATTAAATTTTTA